>Ga0208244_100074_pt1 | contig 139360 bp, 129 predicted proteins | sample SubbioCR12Aug_5A_FD_184828 | JGI IMG/M metagenome (GOLD analysis project Ga0208244, IMG submission 184828) | Serpentinite rock and fluid subsurface biosphere microbial communities from McLaughlin Reserve, California, USA - CR12Aug_5A (SPAdes) | ecosystem: Environmental > Terrestrial > Deep... | reverse complement strand
GTGGCTAAACACACGTTTTACCTGCACCTGAAAGAAACTGAATTTAGATTCAACCATCGCCGTGATAATCTTTACCTTGAAGTACTCAAACTTTTAAGAAAAAACCCGCTTTAGCTTCCTAAGACCCTTTATGAAATATCCGGGTTAATAAGTCTTTACTGCGTCCGGCTTCTGGCAGTGCTCGCCTTTAACTTTATGCTTGGCGCCCCACTTTTCATGCATCGCCTGTTTCTCGGACTGATCGATGAATCCGTCACCGTTGGCATCCATGCGTTTGAAATGATGTTCCATGCGCTTGTCATTGGCGGCACGGAACTCTTCATAGCTGATCTTACCATCCTGGTCAGTATCGGCTTGCCAGCCACGTTCGGACTTCTGCACCTTGGTTGGCTCTGCCGTTTCATTGGCATATACGCTACCCATAGCCAAAGTTGCAACTGTTGCGGTGATGCCAAGAATTCTGGTCAATGTCATTGTATGATCCTTTCCTGACTTATAAAGATGCTACCCTTGCACCAACGACAACGGACAACATCGGTTGACCTTGGTAGCCGGAACCAGCGAGCCGAATAGAATACAATGTCGGAATTGTGGTCAGACAGTCGTTGTCAATTTAGTGTGAACACACCCTAATACGAGGAACCGCATCATGAAAACCAGCCGCCTATTTTTTGCACTCTTTCTGCTGAGCAGCCTGCCTGCCATGGCTACGGACAAAGTCGTGGCCATGCGCGCCATCAGTGAAACCGGGGTCGGTAAAATCATCGGCATCATCAAACTGGCTGACAGTGAGCAGGGACTGGTCATCAGTCCTGACCTGGCAGAACTGCCACCGGGCGAACGTGGCTTCCACATTCATGAAAACCCGAGCTGCGCCACACTGGAAAAAGATGGCAAGAAGGTCGCCGGCCTTGGTGCCGGCGGCCATTACGACCCGGCACATAGCGGCAAACATGCAGGGCCGGCCGGCACTGGGCACGCTGGTGATTTGCCGGCACTGGTCGTTGCTGACGACGGCACGGCCACCCAATCTGTAGTCGCACCAAAGCTTAAGATTGCCGATGTCATAGACCGGGCCATCATCATCCATGCCGGCAGCGACAATTACAGTGACGACCCCAAACCGCTAGGCGGTGGCGGTGCGCGCATCGCCTGCGGCATCATCGAATAAGCACTCCTCGCAACGACATCGGCATAACCCGACAGGACCACTGGAGGATTACCTGTCTGGCGGCAGACTATTCTACAAGCCTACAAACTCAGATGGTTTTCCAATATGATAGCCCTGCGCATAATTCACCCCATAGGTACGTAGCAGGGCCAATACCCTTTCGTCTTCGACGAATTCAGCCACCGTCAGTTTACCGAAGCCGCGTGCAACTTCTGCCAGCGCACGAACGAACACCTGATCGTCATGACTGTCCGCCAGCGTCCGGATAAAGGACCCGTCGATCTTGACATAGTCAACCGGCAAATGTTTGACGTAATAGAAAGAAGAAAAGCCGACACCGAAGTCATCCAGCGAAAACACGCAACCCAGATCGCGTACTGCCATCATAAAACTTCTGGCTACAGAAAAATCTGAAACGGCTGCTGTCTCGGTGATCTCGAAAATCAAATTCGCGGACAATTCCGGATGCACTGTCAGCCTCTGCTTCAGGAAATCCAGAAGAGAGGTATCTGACATGCTGACCCCGGAAAGATTAATCGCAATCTTGTATTGCTTCCCGGCCACATACAATTCCAGCATCTTATCGAACACCAATTCGATTACATGTCGATCCAATTCACGAACCAGGGTGGTCTTCTCCGCGACCTCCATGAACTCGCCCGGAAGTATGAGAGAGCCGTCGTCGCTCCGCATCCTGACCAACGCTTCGTAGTGACTGACACGATTGCTCATCAGATCCAGTATCGGTTGATACTGCATGACAAAACCGCCGTCACGCAGAGCCCTGCGAATGCGGTCTTCCCAGTAGACCCACTCATGCAGCTTTTCATGTGCGCGCTCTCCTTGCTGATAAAGATGCCAGCGCGCTCTGCCGGCCGCTTTTGCCTGATACATGGCAACATCAGCATTAGCCAGAAGCTCCTTCACATCCATTTCGGCGTTCGAGTAAATGACAATCCCGATACTGGCACTGATCTGATGGCTGCCACTGACACCGGGAAAGCGCATGGTGGATAATTGCTGATTGATTTTCTCGGCCACGTCGACAGCACCCTGACGATCCGTGCCATATAGCAGCAACCCCATCTCATCACCTCCCAGACGCGCCACAAAATCGGTGTCACGCAACATGGCCTGCAAGGTCTCGGCCACCATGCGCAGAACGATATCTCCAGTCTGGTGGCCGCTCACATCATTGATGTATTTGAATCCGTCCAGATCCAGATAGAGCAAGGCACAAGACTGACTATTACGCCTCACCATCGCCAATGATTGCTCAAGCTCCTGCAGAAAGCGCGCCCGATTGGGCAAACCGGTCAACTGATCATGATTTGCCAGATACAGCAGCCGCTCCTCGGCGTGCTTGCGCCAGGTAATATCGATACCGGCAGAAAGTATCTGCACCGGATCCGTTTCCAGTCTGGAATGATTCCAGGCGATCTGACGTACAGAACCATCCCGGCAAATGGTTTCACATTCACGGTAAACATTGTCTGCACGCCCCATCGCGATATCCTGAAACAGTCGTTTCTTTTCATCCTCGTCAATTTGCGGCAGATTGCACAAGGTCTCGGTAAAATCCCGATTCTCCAGTTCCTGCTCGTTCCAGCCAAACAGGTGCTCACCAAAATGGTTGATGGTATACACCTTGCCATCGATACTCTGCGTCAGAATTACAACCTGCACCGTATCAAGCAATCGTTCGCTGAAAGCATGTGCTCTGGAGACGTTTTCAAGCATCTCCCTGGTTTTTCGCGCATGCTGACTGACTTCATCGTCCAGTGCTTCAAGTTCGTAGGACAAGCGAATGGCGGCCTCACTCAAATAATCGACTTCATCAGCCATTCTCTGACTAGCGCGCGGCTTCAATATGGCCCGCAATTGGGAAAATGCCCGTCGCCCAAGAAGCGGAATCGCCTCCGCCGCTGCCGTAACCCGCGCCAGCGGCGCAGAAAGCAAGATGTATAGCAAACCTGTTACCAGCATCAATCCGATTGTGCCGGCCACCAGCCCGCTCAGCACCTGACGCCTGACCTTGAGATACTCGTCCGTAATATCTTCAATCAGTACTGTCATCACTTCAGACGTACGGTGCGGGGCCTCCATGCCGATAAACGTCAATTCATGGTACGCATCTCCCAACCAGAGCCTGCTGGTACCGATACCGCCATCCATCTGCGGCAAGCGTTTCACACTGCGCAAGACTTGCATATTTCGTTCGCGATTGAACAGGCCGGATACTCGCAGCCCAAGGTGCGGCAGCTGTATATGATTCTTATCTCCCGCCGACAAAAGCAGTAGTCCGGCTTCTGCTCCGGAATACTCATGCATGGAAATGATTACATCGGACAGCATGGCGGACACCACCACGCCGCCCGCCACTTCTCCAGCACGCAGTATTGGCGCGACCGCATACTGCAGGCAACCCGGTCTGCACTCAAGCCAGGAATGAGGACTTTCATCCCTTAAATATTCCTTCAACCGCACTGACTCGACAAGCCCATCCATATCCCCCCACTGGGATATCAGCACGCCTTCACTGTCATAAAACTGCATGCCATGGAGACCGAAATCCAATTGCAGCGACACCCATATCGTCTCAAAATGCTGTCTAAAATCCCCTTGTGTTACCTCGGCCGCATCAACGTTGACTGCTGCAGCGGAAGCCGCCAACATACTGGCCAATTGCTGCATGCGCACCGCAAAATTCTTCTGATGTGCAAACAATTCATTGACCAGACGCTGACTTTTGGCGTTGCGCTCTTGCTCAAAACCGCTGACCAGATCATGTTGCAGTTGCCAGAGGAAAGCAGCGCTGAACAGCAGCATGACAATGCTGACCAGCAGCAGCACCTTCCATTTCAGGCTAAGAAAATGTGAGCTGCCAATGTAATTAGAAGCTGCCATCCTGGTCGTCTAGAAACGGAAAGACCCCAGTAGCATGATCATGTCCCAGCGTCTTTGTTGCTGTGCCGGATCTGGATTATCCATCGGTGTCAGCCATGCCGTGCCAGTGACCCGATGATATTCGGCCCGCAACATAAAATTCGGATTAACGCTGTACTTCAGACCCAGCGTCCAGTCCTTCGCATAACGACTGAATGCCGGGCGACCGCTCCTCTCTTCAAAGGCTCTCCCATATTTGTCGTCACGATCCGTATGCAGGACGTCATAACGTAGCAATAGCTCGGTTTTCGGCTGTATGCGGTAAATGCCCTGCAGATAATAGCTCACTCCTGTGAATGCGTTGCGCGGGAGGGCAGGGAAATGGTCAAATTTCGAATGCCGAAAGGCATATTCCCCGGTCAGACTCCATTTTTCTGCGTTATATTGCGCGGAAAAAATCAGCGGTTCGAAATCGACACGACCGCCATCAAGTCCGCTGGCTGGGGTAGAGTCATATTCGATTTCGAGCCAGACCGAAGTCAAACCGAAGCGATAACGGCCATCTACCGTCTCATATATCCCCTGTAGCAGATGCGTAAGATTTGAATTGAAATGCCCTGGCTGATTGCGCCCCAGAAAGGTTACTTCAGTTGACCGGTCCGAAGCCTGCGGCCAGCCGGATACCAGATTCAGGAACCAGTTGCCGTTTTCGGAATAACGTTCGATATAGAACTCAACGCCATCCGACGACAGGGCGAGGTTACGCGTACGGTCAAAATAGATGGATTGCGGCAGAATGATGCTGGGACGCGTAAAAGCAACATCGCGCGTCTTGTTGTAAAAACCGAAGGGGTTCTTGACGCGCCCCAGCCGGACGCCACCACGCCCCCACTCACCTGACAACGCTGTCCAGTCCAGTAACGCGTAATCAATACGCACCTCGCCATCGTTGCTTTCTCCCGCCTTTAGCGAAAGTAGTTGGGCTGCTACTTGTATGTCGGGATGCGGGCGCAGGGAGAAATTTACACCGAGCTCGCGAAAATCGGTCCCAACCTTGTCGTCGGTCTTGCCAAAAAAGTTATTGTTGCTGGTGAATACGATGCCCTGACTGACAAATCCATGCAACTGCAGCTTGCCATCCATGAGTTCGACTGCCTGCACGATTGCCGGACAACACGCCGCAGCAAGAAACACCAACGTTCTCAGACGCTGTCTAGCGTATTTCAAGCACGCGCACATTTTTGTTCACCTCATTCATCTTGACATATCCGATTGCACCGGGTGTATTGGCGATCCTGCTCAGCATCTCTTCTGACGATGCGACTTCTTCAGGATATTGCCCCAGACCGGAGTAAACCTGACGATCCCAAGCCTGGCGCAACTGATAGGGGAAAACATTAAGTATCTGTTTACTGAATTTTTCATGAAGCGGGTCATCATCCCGATAGACAAAGACCTTGACCATGGTGCCATCCGGCCATTTGTGCTTACGCATGGCGAACATGGCACGCAGGTTGCTGCGAGGAATATCAGGGATATTCAGGCTGGGGGCGGTTATAACGACCGGTATCGCTTCAGTCAAATTGTCGACTGTAGCGATAGAACTTTGCACCGGCACAAGCAGCATGACAAGCGCAATACCAGTTAACAAAACGAACTTCATTCGTCCCTCTGTTTTTATTATTGGTTGCTATGCTGAGAACCGAACTTCCCTGCACCAGCTTTATTCAGTGCCTGATGTCTAACTTTACTCCAAACTTCCCGGTAACCAATACTATAATTTAACATCTGCTATTTTTTGCAGCCAGTTCGGGAAAAACTCACAATTCGGCAGGAACCATGCTCAGTTATCGTCACGCCTTTCACGTCGGCAATCATGCCGACGTGCTGAAACACATTGTCCTGTTGCAGATACTGAAACACGCAACGCAGAAAGACAAGCCCTTCTGGTATATCGATACCCATGCCGGCGCAGGCAGCTATGCGCTGGATAAAGGTTATGCCACGCAGAATGCAGAGTTCACCGGTGGCATTGGCCAGTTATGGAATATGAAAGACTTGCCGCAAGCGATCACGGACTATCTCGACCTCGTCCGCAGCTTCAACCCGGATCATTCGCTCAGACACTACCCTGGCTCACCTGTGCTGGCATACACTGCCATGCGACCGGATGACCGTTTACGCCTGTTCGAATTGCACCCTAACGATTACAAGCTCCTGAACCAGTCATTCAAGGCGCTTGGTCTGGGGCCGAATAATCGCAAAGTGATGACGGAAGCACAGGATGGCTTTGCCGGCATCAAGGCATTGCTGCCACCACCGCCAAGACGTGCCGTCGTACTGATAGACCCGCCGTATGAAGAGAAAAAGGATTATCAGCGTGTGGTTGAGATGCTAAAGGATAGTCTTTCGCGCTTTGCGACAGGCACCTACATCATCTGGTATCCAGTGCTACAAAGGCCGGAACCGCAGCAGATGATAGACAAGCTGAAAAAACTCCAGTTGAAGAGCTGGCTGCATGTCAGCCTGACCGTGCAGACCCCTTCTGCCGATGGTTTCGGCATGCATGGCAGCGGACTGTTCATTGTCAACCCGCCATACACCCTGCCAGGGTTACTGAATGACGCCATGCCTGTGCTGATAGACCATTTGGGCATAGACCAAGGTGCAGATTACGTGCTGGAATCTCATATCAGCTAATCAAAAACAGGACGCGAAGCTGCACAACCCGATACTTACAGGATATTGATGACCTTTTTTGGTGGGGTCAAGTCGTCGATCACCACATCGAATTTATGGATAGCCACAGTACGACCATGCTCGGTCTCGATATTCACCCGCCACTGACCTGATGTGATATTTTGCTTATAGGTGTAGCCACGGAACCCTCCTCTGCGGCCACCTTGCAGATCAAAACCGATACGTTCGGTACCAACCCAGCCTTTATCATCGTCGTAATACTGCCAGCGATGATATAGACGAGTATTCAATCCACGCGGGGCGAATACCGATGAAACACAATACAGACGTTGCCCAGTACTTAAGTGCACCCTGTTTTCAAATACACGCCAGAAATTCAAAGGCGTTGTTTTATCAACGACTAGTTGGTACTCACCATTCCCTGTTCTCAACTCTAAACCTACTTGCATATCACGCTTTACCAGCGGCACTGGTGGGATGATATCGAGCGGATATGCCAGCGCCAATATTACGGCGATCAACCACACAGGGCCAATACGGCCAGGGCGACCAGGCGTAATCAAACGCAAGCCATAGACCAGCAAAGCCCCTGCCAATGTACTCAGATAGAACCAGAAAAAATGGATACTCCCCATGATGAATGGCAGCAGAAAATTGAACAGCAGAATCGCGCACAGTCCGAAGATGGTCCAAGTCAGGGTGAAGCGCCGATACTTATCTTCGATAAATTCATTCGCTATGAGCAAGCCTGCCAGACAAAGCGTCCACAGCAACGCCAGCACATGACTGGCACTTTTAATATAGAAGATGAACAGTGCACTAAAGAGACCACCAAACAGAAACTGCAATGCGAGATATGGGATACGCTCCAACTTGCTTGTGTCAAGTTGCAGATGATGACGATAGCCTAACCACCACAGCATGGCGGCAGCACATGCCAGATAGCCAGCCAGGATAAAAAGATCAAGCATGTTAATGTGACGACCTATCGTCAGTGCATCCCAAACAAAGCCGGCAAAGAAGGCAATGACAGGTAAAAAGGTACGGATACTTAATAGCGCGCTATGCATAGGTCGTGCATTGTAGCTGTTATATGTGTAACCACATCCTTTGGATTTTCACAAAATAATTGTGGCTAGTTGAGAAATAATCTTATTTACATCAAGCACTTTTGTTATCATTCCCAGCTGTCATTTTTGACCTCGTTATTTTCACAGGAAACACTATGCAAGAACCCAATATTCCTCCACGTATGCGCCCGATGAGCGCCATCCTGTTCGGTAGCCGCTGGCTGCAGGTACCACTCTATCTGGGTCTCATTGTTGCCCAGGCCGTCTATGTATTCCACTTCATGGTTGAATTAACTCACCTGGTGGGAAAAGTGCCACATCTGGCCGAAGCAGAAATCATGCTGATCGTACTTGGTCTGATCGACGTCGTCATGATCTCCAATCTGCTGATCATGGTCATCGTCGGTGGTTATGAGACTTTCGTGTCACGCCTGAATCTGCGCGGTCACCCGGATGAACCGGACTGGCTCTCACATGTGAATGCCAACCTGCTGAAAGTGAAACTGGCAACGGCCATCATCGGCATCTCCTCCATCCATCTGCTGAAGACCTTCATCAATGCCCACAACCTGGATCAGCAGACCATGATGTGGCAGACCATCATCCACATGGCGTTCGTGCTCTCGGCCGTATCGATTGCCTATATCGACAAGCTGATGACGCATTCGACCGCAAAAGCACATTAAGCACCTTCAACATGAAAAAGGCTGACATATGTCAGCCTTTTTCATTGCCATCACAATCAGGACAGCGCGTTGATTGCAATACTGCGCCATTTTTCCGGCCCACTTTCATGTATGGAATTGCCGTGGATATCGACTGCCACCGTTACCGGCATCTCTTTCACCTCGAACTCGTAGACAGCCTCCATGCCAAGATCGGCAAAGGCCAGCACGCGAGCGGACTTGATCGACTTCGCCACCAGATAGGCCGCGCCGCCAACCGCAATCAGATAGACCGAGCGATGGCGACGTATAGCTTCGATCGCTGCCTCACCGCGTTCCGCCTTGCCGATCATGCCAAGCAGGCCGGTCTTTGCCAGCATGGCATCGGTAAACTTGTCCATGCGCGTCGCCGTGGTCGGGCCGGCCGGGCCGACCGGTTCGTCGCCGACCGGATCAACCGGACCGACGTAATAGATGAAGCGATTGGTAAAGTCCAGCCCTTGCGGCAGCGGTTTGCCTTGGGTCAGCAGTTCGACGATGCGTTTATGTGCCGCATCGCGGCCGGTGAGCAGCTTGCCCGACAATAGCAGGGTTTCGCCCGGCTTCCAGCTTTCGATATCCTTTGCTGTCAATGCATCCAGATTCACCTGTCTTGCCTGCGGATCTGGCGTCCAGGCCACCTGCGGCCAGTCGCTGAGTCGTGGTGGCGTCTGTGTGGCCGGTCCGCTGCCATCCAGTGTGAAATGCGCATGGCGCGTTGCCGCGCAATTGGGAATGACCGCTACCGGTAAAGAAGCTGCATGCGTCGGATAATCCAAAATTTTCACATCCAGCACGGTAGTCAAGCCACCCAAGCCCTGCGCGCCTATACCCAGTGCGTTGACCTTGTCGAAAATCTCGATACGCAGTTCCTCGATGCGGCTGCGAGGACCGCGCGCTTTCAGCGCCGGCATGTCGATCTCGTCTATCAGTGCTTCCTTCGCCAGCAGCACGGCCTTTTCGGCAGTGCCACCGATGCCGATGCCGAGCACTCCGGGCGGACACCAGCCGGCGCCCATCTCGCCGACCTGTGCCAATACCCAGTCGACGATGCTGTCGGACGGATTGAGCATGCCCAGTTGCGCCTTGTTCTCGGAACCGCCGCCCTTGGCCGCCAGCTTCACGTCGACCTTGTCGCCCGGCACCAATCGCACATGTGTCACCGCCGGGGTGTTATCGAAAGTATTTTTTCGATTTCCGGCGGGATCGGCAACGATGGAAGCCCGCAATGGGTTTTCTGCCAGCCCATAGGCACGTCGCACGCCCTCATTGATCAGGGCTTCGATATCCGCCCCCGGTTCCCAGCGAACACCGGTACCGACATCAACGAAGACGACGACAATGCCGGTGTCCTGGCAGATCGGCCGCTTGCCTTCGGCACACATGCGCGAGTTGGTCAGTATCTGCGCAATCGCGTCCCTGGCGGCGGGAGACTGCTCCATGTCATAGGCCGCGCCTAAAGCCTGAATGAAATCAACCGGGTGATAGTACGACATGAATTGCAGAGCATCGGCGACGCTCGCGATCAGGTCTTCGTTTTTAATCAGTGTCACGCTATTGATCAGGCTCACGCCACCGCCTGTTTCAACTGTTCCAGAATGGCCGGGTTGTCCAGTGTCGAGATATCGGAGGTGATCTCCTCGCCCTTGGCCAGCGAGCGCAAAAGTCGGCGCATGATCTTGCCGGAACGCGTCTTCGGCAGATTCTCGCCGAAACGGATTTCATCGGGTTTGGCAATAGGGCCAATTTCTCTCGCTACCCATTCGCGCAATTCCGCTACGACTTTCTTCGCTGCCTCACCTTCAGGACGTGCGCCTTTCAGCACCACATAAGCCACAATCGCTTCACCCTTGACGTCATGCGGCTTGCCCACCACGGCAGCCTCTGCCACCAAGGGATTGGCGACCAGCGCTGATTCAATCTCCATCGTGCCTAGACGGTGGCCGGATACATTCAGCACATCGTCGATGCGGCCCATGATGGTGAAATAACCGGTCTTGGCATCCCGTACTGCGCCATCACCTGCGAGGTAAAGCTTGCCGCCGAGATCGGCAGGAAAATAGGACTTCTTGTAACGCTCCGGGTCACCCCAGATGGTACGTATCATCGCAGGCCAGGGCTTCTTGATGACCAGCAAGCCGCCCTGCCCCCATGGCAGTTCCTGGCCGGCCTCATCAACCACCGCCGCTTGAATGCCGGGCACTGGCAAGGTACATGAACCGGGCACCAGCGGCGTCACCGGTAGCGGCGAAATGACGTGTCCGCCGGTTTCAGTCTGCCAGAAGGTATCCATGATCGGGCAACGGCCGCCGCCGACTTCTTCGTGATACCACATCCAGGCCTCGGGATTGATCGGTTCGCCGACCGAGCCTAGCAGCCGCAAACTGGAGAGATTAAACTGTTTTGGGTGCGTTGCCGGATTGACTGAAGACGCCTTGATTAACGAGCGGATAGCAGTTGGCGCCGTGTAAAAGATGCTGACCTTGTGCCTCTGTATCATCTGCCAGAAACGGCCGGCATCAGGGTAAGTAGGAATGCCTTCGAACACGATTTGGGTCATGCCAAGCGCCAAAGGTCCATACGCCACGTATGTATGGCCGGTGATCCAGCCCACATCGGCAGTACACCAGAACACATCATCATCCTTGCCGTCGAACACCCAGCGTGTCGTGTTCATGGCATGTAACAAAAAGCCTGCTGTAGAATGCTGCACGCCCTTGGGTTTGCCGGTGGAACCGGATGTGTAGAGCAGGAACAAAGGGTGTTCGGCATTGACCCAGACCGGCTCACATTCATCCGCGACGTCGGCAATCAGTTCATGCCACCAAAGGTTATTGGCATACCACTCAATGTCGATGCCACTGCGACGGAAGACGATGACTTTTTCAACACTCTCGCAACCCGGCATCTGCAAGGCTTCATCCACTGCAGCTTTCAACGGCAGTGAGCGACCACCACGGAACTGGCCGTCGGCAGTCACCACTGCGCGTGCGCCGGTATCCTGGATACGTTCCTGTATGCTCTTGGCAGAAAAGCCGCCGAACACCACAGAATGAGTCAGGCCAAGACGTGCACAAGCCTGCATGGCAGTAATGGCCTCAACGCCCATAGGCATGTAAATCAGTACGCGATCGCCGACCTGCAGATCGAGCTTCTTCAGGCCATTGGCAAAGCGGCAGACGCGCTGGTACAACTCGCGATAACTGACATGCGTGACCTGCCCGTCGTCGGCTTCGAAAATCAGCGCGATCTTATCGCCGCGCGTAGCCAGATGAAGATCCAGGCAGTTATAGGAGGCATTCAATTCTCCATCTGCGAACCAGCGGTAAAAAGGAGGGTTGGAGTCATCGAGTACCTGCGTGAAAGGCTTTTTCCAGTCGAGCAGTTCGCGCGCGAGCTTGGCCCAGAAACCTTCATAATCCCGCTCGGCCTCATCGCACAAAGCCTGATAGGCCTGCATGCTGGGAATCGCCGCCTTGGCTTTCAGAGCATCGCTTGCCTCGAACAATCGGGTTTCATGCATTACAGATTCAATAGAACTCATGACGACACTTCCCTCTCCACGAACAATTTTTATAATTTCATCCGGCTTTATCAGCCAATGACCACAGAAGCAAAAAAGCCCATTACCAGCTAAGCAGTGAATGGGCTTTTTGCAGAGATTGCGTGTGTTACTTGGCGACCTTTTACTTTGCGACCTTGGCCAGCGTATTCCAGGTCTCGATCAGCGTATCCGGATTCAGTGACATGGTTTGGATACCCTGCGCCATCAGCCATTCGGCGAAGTCGACATGGTCCGAAGGTCCCTGACCGCAGATGCCAACATACTTGCCCTTGCTGTTGCAGGTCTGAATCGCCATGGACAGCAGCTTTTTAACGGCCGCATCACGCTCGTCGAAGCTGTTCGCCACCAGGCTGGAATCACGGTCCAGACCCAATGTCAGCTGCGTCAGGTCATTGGAGCCGATGGAGAAGCCATCGAAGTACTCCAGGAACTCTTCAGCCAGCAAGGCATTTGACGGGATCTCGCACATCATGATCAAACGCAGGCCATTCTCACCACGTTTGAGGCCATGTTGCTCCAGCAGTTCCACAACGCCGCGTGCTTCTTCCAGCGTACGGACGAATGGCACCATCAGTTCGATATTGGTATAGCCCAGCACATCACGCGCCTTCTTCATAGCTTCACATTCCAGCGCGAAACAATCGCGGAAATCCTTGGAAATATAACGTGCAGCACCACGGAAACCCAGCATCGGGTTCTCTTCAATCGGTTCGAACAAGTCGCCGCCGATCAGTTTGCGGTATTCATTGGACTTGAAGTCTGACAGACGCACGATGACCTTGTTCGGCCAGAAGGCCGCTGCCAGTGTCGATACACCTTCGGTGATTTTTTCAACATAGAAGCTGCGCGGGTCGGCATAGCCGCGTGTGCGCTCAGCCACCGAATCATGCAACTCATGCGGCACCTGGTCAAAACGCAGGATCGCCTTGGGGTGGATACCGATCAGGTTGTTGATGATGAATTCCAGTCTGGCCAGGCCGACACCAGCTGATGGCAACTGGGCAAATTCGAAAGCCAGGGATGGGTTGCCGACATTCAGCATCAGCTTCACCGGGATATCTGGCAGTGTCTTACGCTCCTGCACGGTTTTCTCGTACGGCATCTCGCCTTGGTAGACATAACCGGTATCGCCTTCGGCACAGGAGGCGGTGACGATATCGTCCTCGACCAGCGTACTGGTGGCATCACCGCAACCGACGATGGCCGGGATACCCAGTTCACGAGCGATAATCGCTGCATGGCAGGTACGACCGCCACGGTTGGTGACAATCGCGGCAGCCTTCTTCATGACCGGCTCCCAGTTCGGGTCCGTCATGTCAGTCACCAGTACATCGCCAGCCTTGACCAGATGCATGTCATTGGCGCTTTGCACAATACGAACCGGGCCGATACCGATCTTCTGACCAATAGCGCGGCCTTCCGACAGCACGGTACCACGTTTCTTCAGGCTGTATTTCTCGATTACCTTGTCTTCGGCACGCGATTTAACCGTCTCAGGGCGAGCCTGCACGATGTACAGCTTGCCATCCAGACCATCCTTGCCCCACTCGATATCCATCGGGCAACCATAGTGTTTTTCGATCTCAACGGCATGGCGCGCCAACTCCAGCACTTCGGCATCGGTCAGCGAGAATTTGTTGCGTTCTTCTGTGGTCGTTTCCTCGATCTTCACTGAACGACCGGCAGCACGCTCGGTATTGAACACCATGCGCTGCTGCTTGGAACCCAGACCACGACGGATCAGGGCAGGAAAACCTGCCTGCAATTGCGGCTTGTGCACATAGAATTCATCCGGATTAACGGCACCCTGCACCACCATTTCACCCAGACCGTAGGAAGAAGTAATGAACACCACATCGCGGAAGCCTGATTCGGTATCCAGCGTGAACATGACGCCGGAAGCACCAAGGTCGGAACGGACCATGCGCTGCACGCCGGCGGAGAGCGCGACTTCAATATCGTTATAACCGGAGTGCACACGATAGGAAATGGCACGATCGTTATACAGTGAAGCGAACACTTCCCTGATTGCGTGCAGAATGTTCTCGATGCCGTGGATATTAAGGAAGGTTTCCTGCTGGCCGGCAAAGGAAGCATCCGGCATGTCTTCTGCCGTGGCGGAGGAACGTACCGCAAAGCTGGCGTCGGAATCGCCATTGAGCTTGCTGTAATGTTCACGAATCTCTGCTTCCAGTCGTGCCGGCAATGGCGCCTCGACGATCCACTTGCGGATCTGCTCGCCGGTCTTGGCCAAGGCAATCACATCATCCACATTCAGTGTCGCCAACGCGGCCTTGATACGCGCTTCCAGCCCTTCATGTGCCAAAAAATCGCGATAGGCCTGCGCCGTGGTAGCAAAGCCTCCGGGAACGCGCACATCACTCGCAGCAAGATTGCTGATCATCTCGCCGAGCGAAGCGTTCTTTCCACCGACGCGATCAACATCCTGCATACCCAGTTGTTCTAATGGGATTACATAGGCTTGCATACCAGTTTCCTCATGAAATAGTTATATTTTGTAGCTAACATTAATTCTTCATACTGCAACAGCGACGCTATCGAATCAGTTCACGGACTAATTCAGCAACATGTTCTTTGCTGCCTTGAAACTAAGCTGCTGCATAATCAGAGAGGAAATCTCCTCTACCGAGCGGGAAGTCGAATCCAGCATGCTGATACCCTCCCGCCGCATCAGTTCTTCCGCCCGCTTCACTTCGCTCTTGCAATTCTCCAGATCGGCATAACGGCTGTTGGGGCGGCGTTCGCCACGCACCTTGCTCAGGCGCAAGGGGTCAATGGTCAAACCGAAAATCTTGTCCTTGTAATCGACCAGGGTACCGGGCAATGCATTGCGCTCCAGATCCTCCGGGATGATCGGGTAATTGGCCACACGCATGCCGAACTGCATCGCCAGATAAATACTGGTAGGCGTCTTGCCGCAACGTGAAACCCCGACCAGAAGTACATCTGCATCTTTCAGACCGGATTCGGTGATACCGTCATCATGACCCAGCGTGAAGTTGATGGCATTGATGCGATTGCGGTATTCGGCACCCGCCACGCGCCTCGACATGCCGATGGTCTCATTGGCTGGCATCCCCAGTTCGCAAGAGAGCGGGTTGACGAAAGTCCCGAACATATCCAGACAATGACCGCCGGTCAGATGGAACAAGGCGCGAATATTGGGGTTGACCACCGTCATACAAAGTATGGCGCGTACGCCATCACGCTCCTGCGTGGCATTGATAATCTCGACCGCCTCCTTGGCTTTTTCCATGGAGTCCATGAAGGGCATGCGCACCTGCTTGAGCGTCAGGCCCTCGAAATGCGAAAGCAGGCACAACCCCAGCGCTTCCACCGTGATGCCAGTGCTGTCAGAGATATAGAAGACGGTGCGCTTGGAGTTGTTATTTAGACTCATGATTTATCAACGTTAGGCAGCCTGTAGAACGCACATTACCCGATCCATGTGCGGCTCAGAACGACTGCAATTGCATATGTTTTTCTTGGATTGTCGCATCTGATTGTAATACGCACAGCCCATATAATCCAGCCATACAGGCAACTAATAGTCCGTTCGGGCCCCTACCTGCAACCTTTTCAGGATGCCACTTCTGCAATCGGAATAATCTTTTTCGGTTGGTACTCGGCCATTTGATCGAAATTGAGATACCGGTAGATTTCGGCCGCATTCTTCGTCAGCTTGTCACCCACCGTCGCCAGGTACTCTTCCGGGCTCGGCACTTGGCCTAGCTTGGCACAGACCGCAGCCAGTTCGGCGGACCCCAGATAGACACGTGCATCCTTACCCATACGGTTATCAAAGTTGCGGGTACTGGTGGAAAACACGGTTGCCTTATCCGCCACGCGCGCCTGGTTGCCCATGCACAGCGAACAACCCGGCACTTCGGTGCGCGCACCTGCCACACCGAAGACGGCATAAACGCCCTCGTCACGCAGTTCAGCCTCATCCATACGGGTCGGCGGGGCGATCCACAGACGCGTCGGCAGATTGCCGGAGCCTTCCAGCACCTTGGCGGCAGCGCGGTAATGACCGATATTGGTCATACAACTGCCGATGAACACCTCGTCGACCTTGTCACCGGCAACGGCTGACAATAGCTTGATGTCATCCGGATCATTGGGGCAGGCCACCAATGGCTCCTTGACCTCGTTGAGGTCGATTTCCAGCACATAGGCATATTCGGCATCGGCATCCGGCTCCAGAAGTTCCGGTTTGGCGAGCCAAGCCTGCATGGCCTCGATACGGCGTTGCAGGGTACGCGCATCCTGATAGCCGTTATCGATCATGTTCTGCATCAGCACGATATTGGAATTAAGAAACTCGATGACCGGTTCCTTGTTCAGGCGCACGGTACAGCCATTGGCTGAACGCTCGGCCGAAGCATCAGCAAACTCGAAAGCCTGCTCGACTTTCAGGTCCGGCAATCCTTCAATTTCCAGGATGCGGCCATTGAACACATTTTTCTTGCCCTGCTTGCCGACAGTCAGATCACCCTTCTGAATGGCAGCGTAGGGAATCGCGTTGACCAGGTCACGCAAGGTAATTCCGGGCTGCATCTCGCCCCTGAAGCGCACCAGCACGGATTCGGGCATATCGAGCGGCATGGCGCCCATGGCGGCGGCGAATGCCACCAGACCGGAGCCGGCCGGGAACGAGATACCGATCGGGAAGCGCGTGTGCGAATCGCCACCGGTGCCGACAGTGTCCGGCAATATCATGCGATTGAGCCAGGAATGGATGACACCATCACCCGGACGCAAACTGACGCCGCCGCGGCTGGAGATAAACTCCGGCAGTTCGTGCTGCAGCTTGATATCGACCGGTTTCGGATAGGCTGCGGTATGGCAGAAGCTCTGCATCACCAGATCGGCAGAGAAGCCCAGGCAAGCCAGTTCCTTCAATTCATCGCGGGTCATGGCGCCTGTCGTATCCTGAGAACCGACCGTCGTGATCTTCGGCTCGCAATAGGTACCAGGACGCACACCGGTTCCTTCCGGCAGCCCGCAGGCACGACCCACCATCTTCTGCGCCAGCGTGTAGCCCTTGCCGGAATCCGTGACCGGATCCGGACGCAGGAACACCTCGGATGGCGGCAACCCAAGTTCGGCACGAGCACGTGTGGTCAGACCGCGACCGATGATCAGCGGGATGCGCCCACCGGCACGCACTTCGTCCGGCATGGTCAATGGGGTCAGTGCAAAACTTGAAATCTGCTCGCCCGCTGCATTCAGCACCTTGCCCTGATAAGGCAGGATAGTGATGATGTCGCCGGTCTGCATCTTCTCGACATCGCACTGGATGGGCAATGCACCGGAGTCTTCAGCCGTATTGAAAAAGATCGGCGCGATCTTGCCGCCCAGCACGACGCCGCCAGTACGCTTGTTGGGAATGCAGGGAATATCCTCACCCATCCACCATTGCACGGAGTTGATTGCCGATTTGCGCGAGGAGCCGGTACCGACTACATCGCCGGCATAGGCCAGCGGCAAGCCCTTTTCCTTCAATCTGGCGATGGTCGCCAGACCATCAGGCATCTTGCTGACCAGCATGGCATTGGCATGCAAGGGGATATCCGGACGCGACCAGGCTTCCTGTGCCGGCGACAGATCGTCCGTGTTGGTCTCGCCCGGCACCTTGAACACGACCAGTTTCATCTCTTCCGGCATCGGCTTGCGCTGGGTGAACCATTCGGCATCGGCCCAGGACTGCATCAGCTTGCGTGCATGGGGATTGCCGGCCTTGAGTTTTTCCGCAACATCGTGGAAAGCGTCGAACATCAGAATGGTGTCTGACAGGGCAGCGACAGCTTCATCCGCCAGTTCGCCGTCCAGCAGGCTGACCAGGGACTGCACGTTGTAACCGCCGAGCATGGTTCCGAGCAGCTGGATCGCCCTGCAACGGGAGATCAACTCGCAGCTTACCTTGGCATGGGCGACATCCGTCAGGAAAGCAGCCTTGACATAGGCTGCCTGATCCACCCCTGCCGGCACACGGTGCTCCAGCAGTTCAAGTAGAAAGTCGGCTTCACCCGCAAGCGGGTTTTTCAGCAAATCAACCAGCTCAGCTGTCTGCTCTGCGTTAAGGGGTAATGGCGGGAGACCTTGCGCAGCGCGCTCGGCAACATGTTCTCGGTAGGCGGTTAGCATGGTGTTCTATCAAAAAATCCAAAATGAGATTATACCGTCTGAGCCGCACTCTGAGCCACACCGGCAAAACGGCAATGCGGATACAGGAAAGACAATGACCCGATCTATCGGTCAGGCCCCGGGATTATTTGCATGCCTGTGCAGCGGATTTTACGCGTATCAGAAAAAGGATTGCGCGAACGATGTTCCGCAGCTGGCACCGCGTTCCGTAGACTGCAACTTGTCCAGAATGCCTTTTTCATAGTCCTTGCCATGCTTGGACTGCAGATAGGCACGAACTTCGGACACCGTTACCAGACCGTTGCGATCCTTGTCCATCTCACGCAGATTTTCCTCGACAGTGGGCACCCTGGCATCTTCCGCCAGGACGATAGCCGGACTGCATAACATCATCAAGATCAAAATCAGATAACGCTTCATGGAACCTGCCTCATAGTTAACGTGCCTTTTCGGACTGAAAGCCCGATTCGACAACGTCTTATACTTATTATGCGCCTGTCCGCACAAAGATACACCCTGTTAATAGCAGGGTTTTCATGGTCATGGCAGATGGCATGGAAGATAGTGTTTTTTGACTGTGTCGATGTAGGGTAAAATTACAGATTTCCGATTTATTGCATTGAAAAGGTTGCATCATGGAGCTCTCTCCTCTCAACGCCCTGTCCCCACTTGATGGCCGCTACAAGTCCAAGCTTGACGACCTGCGCCCCTACTTCAGCGAATATGCGCTGATAAAGTATCGCGCCATGGTCGAAGTGGAGTGGCTGAAAGCATTAGCGAATGAAACAGCATTGCAGGAGATTGCACCATTCAGCGCGGCCACCATCGAGGAGCTAGCCAAGGCAATTGATAGCTTCGCTGAAACCGAGGCCGCGCAGGTCAAGGCCATCGAGAGCCGCACCAATCACGACGTCAAGGCGTTGGAATACTGGCTCAAGGAACGTTTCGACGGCAACCATGAGATTCGCGCTGTCAGCGAATTCATCCACTTTGCCTGCACTTCGGAAGACATCAACAATCTGTCGCACGGCCTGATGCTTAAGCAGGGCCGTGACAAGGTCATGCTGCCCATTCTGGACCAGCTGATCGCCAGACTGACAGAGCTGGCAAAAGAACTGGCTGAACTGCCGATGCTGTCGCACACGCATGGCCAGCCGGCTTCGCCGACTACTCTGGGCAAGGAACTGGCCAACGTCGTCTATCGTCTGCGTCGCCAGCGCGAGCAATTAACCAAAGTCGAAATTCTGGGCAAGATCAACGGTGCCGTCGGTAACTTCAACGCCCATTTATCGGCTTATCCTGAATTCGACTGGGAAGCCTTCGCCAGAAAATTCGTTGAATCGCTGGGCCTGACCTACAACCCCTACACCATTCAGATCGAGCCGCACGATTACATGGCCGAACTATACGATGTACTGGCACGTATCAACACGATACTTATCGACATCAACCGCGACATCTGGGGTTATATCTCCATGGGTTATTTCAAACAGAAAGTGAAAGAAGGCGAAATCGGCTCTTCCACCATGCCGCACAAGGTCAACCCGATCGACTTCGAAAACTCGGAAGGCAATCTGGGCATGGCCAACGCCCTCCTGCGTCACTTGGCCGAGAAGCTGCCAATCTCACGCTGGCAGCGCGACCTCACCGACTCGACCGTATTGCGCAACATGGGCGTGGCCTTCGGTTACACACTACTGGGTTACGACTCCTGCCTCAAGGGCCTGGGCAAACTGGAAGCCAACCCCAAACAATTGGCACATGACCTTAACCATAACTGGGAAGTACTGGCCGAACCGATCCAGACCGTCATGCGCCGTTATGGCATCGAGAATCCGTACGAACAACTGAAGGAACTGACGCGTGGCAAGGGCGGCATCACACAAGCCTCGTTGCATAGCTTCATCAATGAACTTCAGATTCCGGATGCGGCCAAACAGACGTTGCTGGAAATGACGCCTGCCAGTTACACGGGCAAGGCCGCAGAACTGGCAAAGTCAATATAGAAATGGATACGGAGTCTTGCCGAAAAGATGGTCTAAAACAATTAACGGTTTTACAACTTCTGGCAGACTCCAAAATCACAGCGGCACCAGAAGCGGCCTGTCATATTTCGCGATTCTGATTGTCCTGCTGCTGACAGGCAATATCGCGCATGCCGCACAGAAGCAATACTCGGTTGAATTCGATGCACCCCCTGCAATCGTGCAATTGCTGCAACGACATCTGGAGATATCCCAGTCCCTCAACAACCCCCGATTGAATGATACCGAGTGGTCCCGCCTGATCCGTGCCACTCCACGTGAAATCAAGGCACTGGTCGCCACGGAAGGCTATTTTTCGGCCGGTGTTGAGTCCTCGACCGACAACCAGACAGATCGATCCAGTGTCAGATTCACCGTCCGTCCGGGCGAACAGGCCACCATCAGCGAAATTGAGCTGAGCTTCACCGGCGAGATCCTCCGGCAGGCGGAAGAAGATCAGCCAAGCATTCGGCAGCTGAAAGCAGAATGGGCTCTGGTCAGAAACAAGCCATTCACCCAGGAAGCCTGGGATCAGGAAAAGCGCAAACTGCTGTCGGAACTCGTGGTTTATCGCTACCCGAATGCCAGAATCGTGCAAAGCCGCGCCGAAGTAGATAGCAAAACCAATAATGTCCGGCTTTCGGTTAGCGTGGATAGCGGCAATCACCGGCGTTTCGGCGAACTTTCCATCAATGGCCTGGAGCGCTATCCGGAAACCATCGTCCGTCATCTGAACCAGATCAAAGCCGGTGACGACTATAACCAGAGCAGCCTGCTAAGACTGCAGTCCGACCTGCAATCGACCGGCTATTTTTCCAACGTTGAAGTCACGGCCAATGTCGATCAGGACAATGCTGCGCCCATCCCAATCGAGGTCAGGCTCACGGAAAACAAGTCCATCAAGATTGGTATCGGCGTCGGTGCCAGTACCAATACCGGCGCCAGGACTCAGCTGACCTATAGCGACCTCAATCTGCTGGAACGAGGCTGGCGCCTGAATACCAGTCTGCGGCTGGAGCAGCGCGCGCAATCGCTCAATGCCAGCGTCACCCTGCCGACGACAGAAGAAGGTTACCGCGACAGTTTCAGCAACCATACTGCGCGCGAAGACATCGAAAACCAGATACTGACCACCAGCAACTTCGGCGTGCAGCGCAGTTGGGGCGCTTACCGCTTCGAGCAGTCGATCGGCGCAAACTATCTGATCGAGCACTCGAAAGTCAAGGATGTTGAATCCAGCCGCAAGGATGCCGCCACGCTTTCCTACGGCATGACCCTGAGACGCACCGACAATGAATTGATGCCCAGTCGCGGCTATCTGCTCAATGTCAATTTCACCGGCGCTCCCCTCGAAAGTCTGTCCGATGGCACTTTTCTGCGCAGCTATGCCAAAACCCAGCTCTATTACCCGCTGACCAGAAGCACACAGCTGATGACGCGGCTCGAAGTCGGGGCTGTCACCGGCGCCAACAGTGCACCAGCCACCTACCTGTTCCGCGCCGGCGGCGACCAGTCCGTGCGCGGCTATGCCTATCAGAGCCTGGGCGTGCCAGAAGGCGATGCCATCGTCGGTGGCCGCTATCTCCTCACCGGCAGTGTCGAGATCGTGCAATGGCTCAGTCGCCAGTGGGGTATCGCCCTGTTTGCCGACTTCGGCGATGCTGCCAACGAAACCAGCGAAATCAAGCCGGTCTACGGCTATGGTCTGGGCGGCCGCTGGAAAAGTCCGGTGGGTCCGCTCGGTGCGGATATTGCCTATGGCGAGGACACCGGCGAATATCGCCTGCATTTCAATCTGGGAGTGAACTTCTGATGCTGTCACGCCTGCTGAAGACCGCAATTGCAGTTGCGCTTTTCTATACCATGCTCACCGCACAAGCGGCCAGCATCAGCATCAGTTCCAGCGTGGACAGGATCAGCTACGACCTCGGTTTCATGCAACTTTCGCTGGAAAACATCGGCTCCAGCATGCGCATCTCGCCCACGGCTGAAGGCAAACTGCTGGTCGAGGATGTGCATGCAAAAAGACTGCTGATCACCATCGTGCAGGATCCGCCGCCCACTGCTGCAGGCTCGGGGCTGCCGGACAAGATCAACCTGCCCTTCCCCATCCGTATCAAAACCGCAAGGATCGCCGAGGTAGTCATTGTCGATGGCGAAGAGCGGCATACGCTGACAGACGTCGCATTCAATCTGGAAGCGGACAGCAGTCAACTACAGCTTGAACTGGCCCATGCCGGGACTCCCTGGGGAACGCTGAGCAGCAACCTGTCCATGAACAATGCCAAACCTTTTGCCCTCAACGGCAAGCTGTTCCTGGAAAAATCCGACATCGCACAAGTTTATGACCTGGAACTCGATGTCGCAGGCGACCTGCAACGACTGCAGTTCAGCACTACCGCGCTGCTGAGCAAAACCGGCAATCAGACGGCCCTGCTGCGCGAACACAGCAAGATCGCTTCAAGCGCCTTGCTGGGCCGGGTCGCGATCAACGGCCATCTGGGGCTGGATGACCATCTGCCGCTGGATGTCCGCGCCAGATTCACGGAATTCGCCCCCCTGTTTGGCAGTAGTGCGCATGACCGGCTCGATGCAGATATGCAGCTAAAAGGCCAGCTGGCACCGCAAGTCGATCTGCGTATCAGTTTTAAAACCGTCGACAGTGTCTGGCAGAACGCACCGCTGAATCTTAAAACCGGCGCACGACTGCTCGGACAGACCATCGAGCAGATCGAACTGAATGCCACCCTGAAAAACAACCGCTTGCAGGCACATGGCGCACTAGGCAAGCCCGACTCCACGCTAAGCTGGCAGGCCGGCTTCGATGACCTCTCGGCTTTCAGGCAGTCACTGAGTGGCCGTTTCAATGCCCAGGGCAAAATGACCGGCCCGTTCAACAGCCTTACACTCAACATGGAATGGCTTGCCGAACAGCTGAGGCTGGCAGGCAATATGCATATCGAAAAACTATCGGGCAAGGCGACACTGGGCAACGCGCATGACGCGCCGCTGAACATGGAAATGCGTGCAGAGAATTTCAGCCTGGCAGGCAATGCGCCGTTCGATGGCGATCTGACGCTAAGCGGCAGTCAGGATCAACACCGCATCGAGCTCAGAACCACAACGACAGATCAAACCACCAAGCCGTCCGGACTGCATATGCTGATCAACGGCCGCATCGCTGAAAGCGGGCAATGGCAGGCACAACTGGAAAAACTCAGCTATCAGGGCGACAAGCCGGTCGAGATGCAAGGTAAAGCCCAGCTGCAATATTCCACTGACCTTGGTTTCAGCCTGGAAAAGCTGGCGCTACGCTTTGCCAGCGGCTATCTCCATATCGATCAGCTGCAAAACGGCAATGGCCGGCTGAGCACACGCGGCCGCCTGGACAAACTCGAGCTCAGCGCCGTGCCGCAAATCTTGTTTACGCTACCCGCCAACATGTCAGGCAATCCGGTCTTTTCCGGCTCATGGGACATCCGGGCCGATAACGAGGCCAACGGCCATGCCGACATCAGGCTCGTTAGTGGCGACATCGGCGTCATTACTGCAGATGGCAGTACCAAACAGCTCGGATTGAGCGTGCTGACCGCAAAACTGTTGCTTGAGAAAAACCGGGTCAGCATCAGCGGCCAAGGTGTTGGCAAGGAGCTGGGAGAACTGAATTTTGCACTTGCAACGCAGCTCGACCCGGCCCCATCGGGATTCGCCCTCAGCCAGCAAGCACCATTGCAAGTCAGCGCCGATGCCAGCCTGAAATCCCTGAGCTGGCTTCCGCTACCGGAGAGCATGATGGGCGCTGTCATCGACGGCCGGATCAATATGGCATTGCAGGGCAAAGGCACCATTGCACAGCCCGGGCTGACAGGCACACTGCAGGGACAGAATCTGACGCTGACGGTACCCGGCGAGGGGGTCAACCTGAGCAATGGGGTACTCGACGCCAGCTTCAGCAATGACCAGTTGCTGATCAAACTGGCCCGCTTCGAGGGCGGTGACGGTTTCCTGACGGCAAAAGGCGCGCTGAGACTGCAGGACGGCGCACCGCAGCTGGCGCTGCAATGGCATGCCGAAAACTTCACGGCGGTTTCGCGCACCGACCGCATGATGATCATCGAAGGCGATCTCGACACCAGACTCAGCGGCAAGCTGATGGAGGTGAGCGGCGAGGTCGAGATCACCCGCGGCCTGATCGAACTGGCGGGTGAAGACAAACCGGCACTGGGTGAGGATGTCATCATCATCGGCAGCGAGGCGGAAGTCGAAGAACATCCGCTGCAGTTGCAGGTGTCTGATCTGAAAATCGGCGTCAGCAACAAGAGCGGCAGCCTGTTCGTGCTCCGTGGCCGCGGGCTGGACAGCACGCTGAAAGGCAGCATCACGCTCAACAGTCAGCCTGAACAGCCATTGCGGGCAGAAGGCACGATCAACGCCGCCGGCACCTACATGGCCTACGGCCAGGTGCTGAACATCGAGCGCGGCCAGCTCGTCTTCAGCGGACCGGTCGATAATCCGGGTCTGAACATCCTTGCTCTGCGCCAGAATCTGGCCGTGCGGGCAGGTGTCGAGATCAGGGGCACGGTACTCAATCCGGCCATCAGGCTGGTTTCCATTCCCGAAGTGTCGGATAGCGAAAAGCTTGCCTGGCTGGTTCTCGGCCACGGCATGGATCGCGTCGGCCAGGATCAGTTTGCCATGCTGTCGCTGGCGGCCGGCGCCCTGCTGTCGCAGGGCCAGTCGGTACCACTGCAGACCCGCTTCGCTCGCGCAGCGGGACTCGATACCTTCCATGTCGGCGGCAGCGATGCCGAAACCGCCAGCATCAGCCTCGGAAAACGCCTGGCGCCCAATCTCTACCTGAGTTACGAGAAGGAAGTCACGGGACTGCTCAATGTCGCCCGGCTGACTTACGACCTCACCAAAAACTGGTCGGTCAGGACCCAGGCCGGTTCGGAAAGCGCGGTCGATGTCCTGTATACTTTCAGCTTCAAATGAGCATGGTGAACTTGAAATAGCGAATTTGAAATAGTGAAATTGGATACTAAAGCCGGATAGCAAGGCCGGATAGCAAGGCCGGATAGCGAAGCCGGATAGCGAAGCCGGTTTTAATGCTGCAGATTCCAGGGGGCAAGCCCATGAGTACGGACAACAACAATCCCAGACTGGCGGTACTGATCGACGCCGACAACACCTTCAGGGTCATCGATATCATCGACGAACTGTTCGAGGAAATCTCGAAGTTCGGCGAAGCCAGCGTGCGCCGCATCTATGGCGACTGGACGCAGAACCAGATGAGCAAATGGAAGGAAATCCTGCCCAAGCACGCCATCCAGCCCATCCAGCAGTATGCCAACACCAAGGGCAAGAACGCGACCGACAGCGCACTCATCATCGATGCCATGGACCTGCTCTACACCGCACCGCTGGACGGCTTCTGCATCGTCTCCAGCGACAGCGACTTCACCCGGCTGGCGATACGCTTCCGCGAATCCGGTAAGCTGGTCTATGGCTTCGGCGAGAAAAAGACACCGGAATCGTTGCAGGCCGCCTGCAACGAGTTCAAGTATTTCGAGATTCTCTCGCAGAACAAGCAAACCGAACCCGCCACCATACCCGCTGAGGAAAGCGCGGAGAAATCCGGTACAGAACGGAAAAAAGCGGCATCAAAACCGGCGGCCGACAGCCGCAAAAGCTCCAAAGAACTGGCGATGGATGCCAAGCTGGTTTCCCTGATCCGCTCGGCGATCGAGGCTCTGTCCGATGAGGACGGTTTCGCCCACATGGGTGAAGTGAAAAAGCATATCGTCAAGAACTTCTCGGCTTTCGACTCGCGCAATTACGGCTTCGCAAAATTCAGTGACCTGATCAAGGCCACCGGCCTGTTCGAAGTCGACACGCAGAAACAACGTATCAAGGACAAGAGAAAGAAATGAACGAGATTCTGATTCTCTACTATTCCCAGGGTGGTGCCGTACATGAAATGGCCAAGCTCATCGCACGCGGCGTCGATTCAATCGACGGCATCAAAGCCAGAATCCGTACCGTGCCCAAAGTCTCCGCCAACTGCGAGGCGACCGAGCCGGATGTACCGAAAAGCGGTGCACCCTATGCCGAGCTGAAGGACCTGGAAGAGTGCATCGGCCTGGCGCTGGGCAGTCCGACCCGCTTCGGCAACATGGCGGCGCCCATGAAATATTTCCTCGACGGCACCGTCGGCCAATGGTTAAAGGGGGCGCTGATCGACAAACCGGCAGCGGTATTTACCTCCACCGGCTCCATGCACGGCGGCAACGAAACCACTCTGCTGACCATGATGCTGCCGCTCATGCATCACGGCATGGTCATGGTCGGTCTGCCCTATTCCGAACCGGAACTGAGCTCCACCAGTTCCGGCGGCACACCCTACGGCGCCAGCCACATCGGCGGTGCCGCGGACGACAGACCGATCACTGAGGATGAGCGCAAGCTCTGCATCTCGCTGGGCAAACGTCTGGCCCGTACCGCATTAAAACTTGCTGCCTGATGTCGCTGACCAATGAAGCAAGGCAGTTCCTGCGCAGCACGCATAGCGGCATGCTGTGCACCAACTCGGTAAAATTCACCGGCTATCCGTTCGGTTCCGTCGCGCCTTTCGTGCTCGATCATGACGGCCAGCCGCTGCTGCTGATCAGCACCATCGCCGAACACACGAAGAACATCATGGCCGATTGCCGCGTATCGTTACTGGTGTTCGCCGGTGCCGAAGACCTGCAGGCCAATGCCCGCCTGACGCTGCTGGGCGAAGCGGAGCAGACCGACAAGCAGGACGGACTGCTGAAGGCGCGCTATCTGCGTTACTTGCCGCAAGCCGAACAATATTTCACCATGCACGACTTTCTGTTCTACCGCCTGCAGATTCAACACGCCCGCTACATTGCCGGTTTCGGCAGCATGGGCTGGCTCGACGGCACGGAGTTCAGATCTCCGCGCTCAGCGCTGATCGCACAGGAAGCCGGCATCATCGAACACATGAATCACGACCATCAGGCCAACATGAAAAGCTACTGCCAGCATTTTCACGGCATAAACCCGGAGCAGATCGAAATGATCGGTATAGACAGTGACGGCTTCGACCTGCGGGCCGACGCACAGACTCTGCGTTTCAACTTTGCACAACCCATTCATGACGCCACGGAAGCACGTGCCGCACTGGTCGAAATGGCAAAGGCATGCCGCACATGAAATCCGCACTCCGCAACGGCGCCAGTTTCAGCCTGATTGCCCTCATCCTGCTCTGCCTTGCCTGGGAAGGCTGGCTTGCACCGTTGCGGCCGGAGGGCTCCATGCTCATCCTCAAAGCCGTACCTCTTTTGCTGCCGCTGTTCGGCATCCTGCGCGGCAAGCGTTATACCTATCAATGGGCGTCCATGTTTATCCTGCTCTACTTCACCGAAGGCGTGGTCAGGGCCTGGTCGGATACAGGACTGTCGGCACAACTGGCTTTGCTTGAAGTCCTGCTCACCGTGATTTTCTTTTTCTGCGCGATTTTTTACGCAAAACTGACCCGCGGTCATCGGGCCTGAGAGCCTGTGAAGAAATCGTCGCGAGCGGCCGGAGCGCAAGGCGGACGGAGCGCAGCGACGAGACATATCAATGCGATAGGCGAGGAGCGAGCACCGCCCAACATAGCGATCGGGGCGCGCAGCAGATTTATTCACAGGCTCTGATGCATTTCCCGCATTAAAACTTATGCACGACTCGGTTATAATCGGCGCATGCGTATCCTACTTTCCAATGATGACGGCTACTTCGCCCCTGGTCTCAACATCCTGGCCGAACATCTTTCCGAGATTGCCGACATCATTATCGTTGCACCGGAACGCAACCGTAGCGGCGCCAGCAATTCCCTGACCCTGGATCGCCCGCTCACCGTCCGCCAGACCAGTAATGGCACTTATTATGTCAACGGCACACCAACCGACTGCGTGCATCTGGCAGTAACAGGACTTTTAAGCGAACTGCCGGACATGGTCATTTCCGGCATCAACGATGGTGCCAACATGGGCGACGATACGATCTACTCCGGCACCGTCGCTGCCGCCATGGAAGGCTACCTGCTCGGCATCCCCTCCTTCGCCGTCTCCATGTCGCGCCACAACGCGCAGTATTTCGAAACAGCAGCCCGCGTTATGGTCGACCTGGTCAAACGTTATGAAAAAACCGGTCTACCGCCACCGGTGCTGCTCAATATCAATGTGCCGGATATCCCCTATGACGAACTGCACGGCATGGTAGTGACCCGGCTGGGCAAACGCCACAAGGCAGAACCGGTGATCAAAACCAACACCCCGAGAGGCGAGACCGTCTACTGGGTGGGCGCTGCCGGCAATGCACAGGATGCCGGAGCAGGCACGGATTTCTATGCAGTAGCGGCAGAACAGGTTTCGATCACGCCGTTGCAAGTTGACCTTACCCAGCACAGGCAGATCGACCAGATCGCCCAATGGCTGGGCGTTTAACCCATCCGGGCAGAAGAATCAGAATATGAAAATGGCAGAGCAAAGCATATGAGCCCGGTGATGAGCGGTATCGGCATGACTTCACAACGGACACGCAGCCGCATGCTGGCGCGTCTGCGTGAACAAGGAATCCGGGACGAAGTGACCTTGGCAGCCATGGGCGCCATTCCCCGCCATATCTTCGTGGACGAGGCCTTGTCCTCCCGTGCCTACGAGGATGTCTCGCTGCCCATCGGTTTCGGCCAGACCATCTCCCAGCCCTACATCGTCGCCCGCATGACCGAGATCCTGCGTGGCAACGCCAGTTTGGGCAAGGTACTGGAAATCGGCACCGGTTGCGGCTATCAGACTGCGGTATTATCAAAACTGGCCAAAGAAGTCTACTCGGTAGAGCGTATCAGCCCACTGCTGATGAAAGCGCGCGGCAATTTGCGCGAACTGCGCATGCGCAACATCAAGGTGAAACACGCCGATGGCACCATGGGACTGCCGGAACTGGCGCCATTCGACGGCATCATTGTCACGGCGGCATCCGGACACATCCCGGAAGATCTGCTGTCACAACTGGCTGTCGGCGGACGCATGGTCATTCCCGTTGGAACAGAAGATCAGACGCTATACCTGATCGAGCGCACACCAACGGAATATCTGCAGACTAAACTAGAGGCCGTTAAATTTGTCCCATTACTCGGCGGCACCAGTTAAACCACTCACATTAACCTTATACGCAGGGGAATCTTCAGGTTTGATACGTTTTATCGGTCTTATACTAATCTCCACTGTCATCATCGGCTGCAGCGCCCCGCCCAAAGCACCTGTCATCGACCGCATGCCGGCAGCCAAATCCGGCGTAAAGGACTGGCGCCCTGACCTCTATACGGTCAAAAAAGGCGATACGCTTTACAGCATCGGGCTGGAGCATGGCTACGACTACAAGGAAATCGCCCGGGCCAACAATATTGCCCCACCCTATACCATCTACGTCGGTCAGCAACTCAAACTGAAACCAGGCGGCCCGGCCCCTGCTCCGGTAGCCGAAGCTGACAGCGGCGACGTCGTCGTCACGCCACTGGATATGGGCAGTGTCGATAGCAGCGTCATCGAAAGCAGCCGGGCGGAAAGCACGACAGCAAGCGGCAGCGAGCCGACTGTAGCAGCTCCGGCCGGCGCCCCGCTGATCAGCGGCCCCATCGCATTGCGTGAGCCTTACAGCGATCAGGCCATGAAGGCACCCATCATCGAAGCCAGAGCCGCCCCCGTCACCATGCCTGCCCCGGCCCCAGCGCCAGCCATGCCGGAAGCCCCTCCACCGACTCCTGCAGAATCCCCCAGACCCGAGGAAATCAAGCCGCCGACCGCCACTGCCACGAGTGCCGGCATTACCTGGTCATGGCCGACCAACGGCAAACTGCTGGCCGGCTTTAACGAAGGTGGCAATGCCAAAGGCATAGATATCGGCGGCAGCACCGGCCAAGCCATACTGGCAGCAGCGCCCGGCAAGGTCATCTACAGTGGCTCGGATCTGCGTGGTTATGGCAGGCTGGTCATCGTCAAACACAATGACGAGTTTCTCTCGGTCTATGCGCACAACAGCAAGATTCTTGTAAAAGAAGGCCAGGCAGTCGCACGCGGTCAAAAAATCGCAGAAATGGGTGACACCGATGCCGACCGCGTCAAACTGCATTTCGAGATTCGCCGTCAGGGTAAATCCGTCAATCCGGCTGACTTCCTGCCCGCCAATCCGGGATAAACTGCCTGCTTTACATACATACAGGGAAATCGAGCGATGGCCAAAGATAATTACAGTGACAAAAAGCCTGATTCCCTGCTTGAAACCGTGCTCGCCGTCGGCCGTATCGGCTTGATGCTATTGGGCATCATCGGCATTGCCTATGAGGCCTTTCGTGAGAATGGCCTGTTGAAACAATGGCTCAAGAGCCTGTTCAGTTCGACGGGAAGCTTGGCCGGTGCCGTTATTATGGCACTCGTGCTTTATCTGTTCTGGCGCTGGATGAATGCTGCACCAGACGGCAAGGCAACCAAACGCGGAGACATTCCGCTTTACGCCATGATGGCGATTGGTGCATTCTTTCTTTACCGGCTGATCACCACCGGTTCGCTGTAAGCAACTGCAGAAGGAGGATTTATCATGACCATCCAGCAAATCCACGATCTACTGCTTTATAGCCTGATCATCAATTACGTCATCCTGCTCATCTGGTTCGGCGTCCTGCTGTTGGCTCACGACTGGATTTATCGTCTGCATACGCGCTGGTTCAACATGACCATGCAGACCTTCGACACCATACACTATGCAGGCATGGCCGTTTACAAGATCGGCATCCTGCTGCTGAATCTGGCACCGTTGCTGGCACTTTGCCTGATACTCTGAAAACTGGCCGGATAATTATCTGACTACGCATGCACTGGCTTGCGGCGACCCAGGCCGCCAGTAACAACCCCTGGAGTTTCCGTGCTCTCGATTTTCCCCATGTTTGCCGACTGGCTGATCTTCGGATTGCTGGGGTTTTCGGCCGAGACCAGACTGGGTAATGCCCTGCACTTCTTCGTCGAGGATACCGCCAAGATCTTCGTGCTGCTGATCATCATGATTTATGTGATCGCGCTGCTCCGGGCCTCGCTCAATGTCGAGCACATCCGCAACTATCTGGCTGGCAAGCATCGCGGCGTCGGCTATTTTCTCGGCTCGTTGTTCGGCGCCATCACCCCGTTCTGCTCCTGCTCCAGCATTCCGTTGTTTCTCGGCTTCACCTCCGCCGGCATCCCGGTCGGCATCAGCATGGCCTTTCTGATCACTTCACCGCTGATCAATGAAGTTGCCGTCCTGCTGCTACTCAGCCTGCTGGGCTGGAAACTCACCCTCGTCTATATCGTCGTCGGCATGGCCGTCGGCATCCTGGCCGGCTTCTTTCTCGACCTGATTCGTGCCGAACGCATGCTGCAACCTTTTGCCGCCAAAGCCTACGAGAACAGCCGGCACATGCAACTGCAGGAAGTCGCGCTGCAACGCATGTCACTGACAGACCGGCACAATTTCGCCAGGACAGAACTACTGGATATTCTGCAACGGGTCTGGAAATGGGTCTTTATCGGCGTCGGCCTCGGCGCGGCATTGCACGGCTACGTGCCGGATGGCTGGATGCAGGCGAACCTCGGTCATGGCCAGTGGTGGTCAGTACCGGCGGCGGTGCTGGTCGGTATCCCGCTCTATTCCAATGCCACCGGCGTCATCCCCGTCATGGAAAGCCTGATCGTCAAAGGCTTGCCACTCGGCACCACGCTGGCTTTCTGCATGAGCACCGTAGCCGCAAGTTTCCCCGAATTCATCCTGCTCAAACAGGTGATGCAATGGCGCTTGCTTGCAATCATCTTCCTGCTCCTGCTTGCGTCATTCACGCTGGTAGGCTGGGTGCTTAATTTCGTCGAACTGATGTGGTAAAGGAGAACAGCATGAAACAATTCAAGGTACTGGGCACCGGTTGTGCCAAATGTCTGAAAACCGCCGAGATGCTCGAACGCATCTCGAAAGAACTCGGCATTGAAGCCGAAGTGAGCAAGGAAACCAGCATCAAAGCCATCATGGGCTATGGTGTCATGAGCACTCCAGCCGCGGTACTGAACAAGCAGGTAGTACATTCCGGCTCCATCCCCAACCGCGATATCATCGAGAACTGGCTACGGCAATAGCACCTTCCCGGCTGACGCCAATAAAAAAGCCGCTGAACGCGGCTTTTTAACTGTTTGCTTCCCGAACCTCAAGCCTTGGCTTTGGCGGTTTCCTGCGCGTAGTGTTCGCGCACTACAGTCAGATCCTTTTCACGTGCCCATTCGATGATCTTGTCCAGCGCTGGAGCGCCGATTTCGCCGACCTGCGCGTGGATGGCAGCCTGCTCACGCACAAACAGAATGCCTGGAATCTGCTTGATCTCGAAATATTCGCTGATCTCAGGATCGGTTTCAGTGTTGACCATACCGAAGACGATATCCGGATTCTTTTCTGCCGCAGCCTCAAACACCGGCGTGAACGCGACGCAGGGTTCGCACCATGGCGCCCAGAAATCGACAATCACGAAATCGTTATTGACGATAGTGTCCTTGAAGTTTTCCTTGGTAAGTTGCAAAACCGCCATGATCCATCTCTCTGTTAGCTGTAAAACCGGCATTCTAGCAGATGCCGGGACTTCGCCATAATCAGGCTGCGGGGTTTCCCCAAGTTTTGCTGAAGAACAGTTCACCCAATGGCCGGCGTACACGCGCTGCCGTTTCACGCTCCAGCGCTTCACCGCTGAGCGTCGCGATATCGGCCGGATAACCGACAGAGATCATCGCCATCAGGCTGAATTGCTCTGGCACCGAGAATGCGGCACGCGCCTTGTTCGGATCGAAACCGCCCATCTGGTGGGCCATCAAGCCCATGCTGGCGGCCTGCAGACAAAGGTTCTCGGCTGCGGCGCCGGTGTCATACTGACCCCAGCGGTTTTCAGCGCCATTGTGATTGAACACGCTGTCAGCGGCGACCAGCAGCAGCACCGGTGCATCCTTTACCCAGGCCTGGTTGCCCGGAACCAGACAATCGAAGGCCTGCTGCCAGGCGGCGGCATCGGCATTCCTGTCCCAGACGATAAAGCGCCAGGGCTGATCGCCATAGCAGGAAGGCGCCCAGCGGGCGGCTTCGAGCAAGGCAATGATCTGCTCGGGCGTCACCGCCTTGGCCGCATCATAGGCACGACCGCTCCAGCGGGAGGCAATGGTGGCGTCGATAGGGACTTGTGTCAGTGCGGGTTTATCCATGATTCATCCTTGCAGAGTCGGGTAATCAATATACCCTGTTTCATTGCCGCCATAGAAACTGCTCTGATCAGCTTCGTTCAGCGGTGCATCGAGCCTGAAACGCTCGACCAGATCCGGGTTGGCGATGAACGGAACGCCAAAAGCGACGACATCGGCCCGCCCCTCGCTAATCGCGGCATTGGCTTTTTCCCTGGTGTAGCCGAGGTTGGCCATATAAGCGCCCTTGAAATGCTTGCGCAACTCGAGAAAATCGAACGGTGGCAGATCGCTGCCGCCCATGCCGCCCTCAACTACATGCAGATAGGCGAGATTAAATGGGTTGAGTGCCTCGGCAACATGATTGAAAAGCGCCTGCGGGTTGGAATCGGCAATATCGTTGAACGGATTGAGCGGCGAAATACGCACGCCGACCTTGTCGGCACCAGCGACATTGATGACCGCCTGCGTCACTTCCAGCAACAGGCGCGTACGGCTCTCGATGCTGCCGCCATACTGATCCTTGCGTTGATTGGTACCGTCGCGCAGGAACTGATCGAGCAGATAGCCGTTGGCGGCATGAATCTCGACACCGTCGAAACCTGCGGCGAGCGCATTGCGTGTCGCCTGCGCGTAATCCTCGACGATGCCCGGCAATTCACTCGATTCCAGTGCACGCGGCGTGACGAAATCCTGCAAACCGGTGTAGGTGAATGCCTGTCCTGCTGGCTTGATGGCGGAAGGTGCGACCGGCAAGGCATTATCCGGCAACAGCGACGGATGCGAGATACGGCCGACATGCCACAACTGCAGCACGATCTTGCCGCCTTTGGCGTGCACGGCATCGACCACCTTCTTCCAGCCGGCGATCTGTGCCTCGCTGTGGATACCCGGCGTGGCCGGATAGCCATGCGCCATGGCGGAGATCGGCGTCGCCTCGGTAATGATGAGGCCGGCCGAAGCTCTCTGCTCGTAATACTTCACGTTGATGTCCTGTGGCACATTGCCGTCACCGGCGCGGTTACGCGTCAGCGGTGCCATGGCGATGCGGTTTTTCAAAGCAATGCTGCCGAGATTGATCGGACTGAACAAATCTGTGGTCATGATTCTGGAATCCTTTTGAATGGTAATGCTGTTGAAGCTGAAACCCTTATTCGAGCCACAGAGGGCACAGAGATCACAGAGGAAAAACTGATGCACATCATTGCAGATGTGACACCCAACCGGGAAAGCTACATGTCCTGCAAGTTGTTTTCTCTGTGTATTCTGTGCCCTCTGTGGCTAAATAGCCTTTAAGCTGAACCCTGGACAGAAGTTCCAGCTAGCTGACTTACTGACGCTTGCCTTCGATCAGCAGCGTGACTTCGATGTCGTCGCCGACCGAGCCGTTGGGCTTCAGACCCCACTTGTAACCGAAATCGGAAGCCTTGAGGCTGGTATGCCCTTCAAGGCCGACGCGGTGACCGCCCCAGGGATCGTCGCCGAAACCCAGCACCTTGAATGGGAAAGTGATTTCCTTGGTGACGCCGTGCATGGTGAACTTGCCGGTAATTTCGCCTTCTGTCTCGCTCTTGGCCACGACCTTGGTGCTGACGAAGGTCATCTCGCCGAACTTGGCGGCATTCAGATAATCTTCCTTGACGATATGGGCATCGCGTTTGGCATGGTTGCTGCTGACGCTGAGCATGTTGATCTTCGCTTCCACGCTGGAATTGGCCAGGTTGCTGCGATCAATGACGACCTTGCCCTGCACGTCGTGGAAGGTACCGGTGGTTTTGGCAACAACGTGACGTACGCTCCAGTTGGCGAAGCTGTGCTCGCTATCGATGGCGTAGGTTTCCTGTGCGGCATAAGCCGAAACGGAAAACAACATGCCTGCAGCAATAGTCGTGGTCGCAAAAAGTTTGTTCATGGATTTTTTTCCTTTCTTGTTTAAGTTCAGGAAGCGCTGATTAAATGAGTGAGCGAGATGAAGTACAACCGCAAGGGTCGTGTCCGTCAAGACGGCTGCCAAGGCAGCTCGGCTTGACGCCACAAGGCGCACGGAACGCAGCAGCCGAGATAGTATGTGTTATACAGCGAGGCTGTGAGTACCGCGCAACGCAGCAATTCGCCCGCGTAGCCATTTAATCAGCGTTTCCTTCAGTCTAGTGACTGCACAAGGCAGTCATATGTTCAATTTCAATCATCAATTTTCGGCAATACATTCACTATGGTGCCGGCATATCAAAAAGCAGAAATTCCGCATCCTCATCTGCAAGCAGCACCATCTGCCCGACCTGCTCCAGCTTGGCTGCATCGCCTGCCAGCAAAATCTCGCCATTGAGCTCAAGCCGCCCTCGCGCCAGTTGCAGATAGGCACTTCTGTCTTCGCCCAGCACATAGTTCAAGGTCCTGCCCTGCTGCAACAGGCTTGCGTACAGTGACACATCCTGATGCACCAGCAACGATCCTTCGCGCGCATCTTGCGAAGCGATCAGGCGCAGCCGGTTCAACTTCTCCCCTGCGGAGAAATGCTTTTCTTCATAGCCCGGCTCCAAGCCGTTACGTTCCGGCAACATCCATATCTGCAGCAGATGCGCCGGCTCGCTCGATGAGGCATTGATCTCGCTATGGACGATGCCGCTACCAGCCGTCATGCGCTGCACATCACCGGCGCGGATGACCGAACCGTTGCCCAAGCTGTCCATGTGGCGCAATGCACCGCTCAGCATGTAGGTGACGATCTCCATGTCCTGATGCGGATGCATGCCGAAGCCCCGGTCCGGCGCTATGACGTCCTCGTTGATGACGCGCAATACCGAATACTGCATATGCGCCGGATCATAGTAACGATTGAATGAAAACGAGTGATAACTGTCCAGCCAGCCATGATTGGCATATCCGCGCTCTGCGGATTTTCTAAGCTTGATCATGTCGGTACCCTTCAAGTATTCAACTTAATTGAACGATAAATCATATTAATTACATAAGTTATTACTTGATAGCGAATTATTTTGCAGATATCGTTCAAAAATAATGAATATAAAAATCTCACTCGAAGCGCTGGAAGTGATTGACGCCATCGCCCGCAAGGGCAGCTTTGCCGCCGCCGCTGAATCGCTGCATCGCGTACCGTCAGCCATCACCTACAGCGTGCGCAATCTGGAATCGGCCATGGGCGTCGCGCTGTTCAACCGTAGCGGCCATCGCGCCACACTGACCGAGGCCGGCGAAGAACTGCTGCGCGAAGGCCGCCATCTGTTGCGCGCCGCCGGCGAACTGGAGCTGCGGGTCAAACGCGTCGCCACCGGGGTCGAGACCGAATTGGCCATCGCCATCAGCGACCTGCTGCGTATCGAAACCATCTACCCCATACTGCAGGACTTCTATGCCGAGGGCTTCGGTACCCGCATCCGCCTGCTACGCGAAGTATTCGGTGGCAGCTGGGATGCGCTGATCAGCGGCCGCGCCGACATCTCCATCGGCGCGCCGGGAGAAGGACCGCCCGGCGGCGGCTACAGCACGAAATCGCTGGGCACTCTCGAATTCGTCTTCGCCATTGCGCCGCATCACCCGCTAGCGCAGCTGCCGGAACCGCTGCAGAACGAGGATATCCGCCAGTATCGCTCGATCTCGGCCGCCGACAGCTCGCGCAACCTGCCACCACGCACCTCCGGCATTCTCAGCGGACAGGACGTGCTAACAGTACCCGGCATGCGCAGCAAACTTTTGGCTCAAATTGCCGGTCTCGGCGTCGGCTACCTGCCCAGACAGCTGGCTGAAGAATTCGCTGCAACCGGCAAATTGGTCATCCGGCAGGTTGCAGAGAACCGGCCTGAAACCCAGGGTTACCTCGCCTGGTGCAGCGGCGGCGGCAAGGCGCAGCAATGGCTGCTGAAAAGACTGGAAAAACTGACACTGGAAGAACTGATAATTTGAGCTGAACTCAGACCGACACCGTGCCGACATGGCTGCGCAGCACATTTGCCAGCACCAGGGCCCGGTTGAAATCCTTGAAATTGAGCCGCTGCAGCCATACAGCTGTTTTCTCGAGGGGATGCAGCAAGCGACTGACGCCAGCCAATAGATGCTGGTGCGTATCGCTCCAGTATACCGATTGATACTGTTTCAGCAGTTGATGGCTCAATTCGCTGGCACTGCAGGCCCCATTACCATACTTGGTTGCATCGGAAAGAAACTGGCAGAGGTCGTAAATCTGCGCCAAAGGCTGGCTGATGGCATGCTCCAGATCCTCCTCGAAATCAATCCGGTAAAACTGCCCGTCATTCAGCAGCAGGTTTCTGAATTGCGCGCCACCGTGCCAATGTCCGGCATGATGAAACCCGGCCAGATCCCTGACTGCCGCGTGCAACAGCCGATGCTGCTCATCACCGTTGCAAGCAGCCAGATGCTTGCGCAGATTGATGCCGCAATGCGTATAGACCACGGCCTGATCAAGTTCCAGCGCCACCCTGGCTACGCGCATACCGGCCTTGCCCAACGCTCGCACACGATTCGCTTCAAAATGTCCGTCCTGCGGTGGCAGACTGCCACTGCCGGCGTGTCCCGGGAAACACATGCGACAAAGCCAGCGCACCATCACCTGCTTGAACATGCTGCGCGACTTGCTACTCATGCGTTTCACGACATAATCGCGGCCTTGGTAGCGGACATTAACGATACGTTCCGGATTGTTACGCAGTGCATCCAGCACGGCCTTTTCCAAGCCGACCGGCGGTAGCGAATCTTCAAACAGACCACTGTTGTCCCGCCGCAACGCGTAAAAATATAGCTCAAAATATTCTTCATCCTGATCATCTGCGTGCGAGCTGGCGTCAATTTCAAACAGGAATTCCTCATCAAAAGCATATGAGGGAAAACCCGCGATGATCTCGTGCAGATCATGTGAAGAAAGCGCCAGTTCAGGCACCAGGTAATCGATATCGGTCACATACGACTGCGGCGCTGCCGCCCTGGCATTACCCAGACATAACAGCAACAGCAGCGCAAGGCAGATGTTGCCCATCGCCGCCATCAGGTTTTCTTTCAGACTGATATGCTGCATCCCCGGATTCTTCTGCAATAATTGCCCATGGCTTATTATTCCAAATAATTCAGAAAAAACCTATTCGAGAAGGACTACCCAGCATGCCGGACCGTCTACCGCAGGAACTCAACAAAGTTGGTTATTACATGATCCGCGCCATGCGCTGGCTCAACGGTTTTGCCCACATCATCATCGGCATGTCGCTGGCCATCGCCGTGCTGATGTTCACCTGGCTGTTCTTTACCGAAGTGAAGGAAGCAGTCTATGCCCATAATCTGGTGCATGGCTTCCTGCATGCGCTGGGCACCCTCATGCTGCTGTGGTCGATCTCGGCGCTGATCTCGGCCGAAATACGCTATCTGCAGGGCGGAAAACTCGAGGTAGAAACCTTTGTCGAAGTCGCCATGGTAGTGGTCCTGCGCAAGATCATCGTCATGCCTGTGCAGGAGATCACACCAACGACCGAAGAACTGGTGATGTGGGTCGGCGCCTCCTTGGTACTCGGCATCCTGTTCGTGCTGGTACGCTGGGGCAGATCGACATTCATAGCCAAATAAACACCAATATCAACCCGCCATCGACCGGACCTTACAAGAAGAACAAGCATGCAGAACATCACACAGAACATCATCAACGCCGCCAATCAGGTCATCCTCGGCAAAGACAGGCAGATCCGCATGGCACTCGCCTGCATACTCGCACGCGGCCATCTGCTGATCGAGGATCTGCCGGGCATGGGCAAGACCACCCTCGCCCACACCCTGGCACAGGTCCTCGGCCTGAAATTCAGCCGCGTACAGTTCACCAGCGACCTGCTACCGGCCGATATCCTCGGCGTATCCGTCTATGACCGCAACAATGCGATTTTCAAGTTTCATCCCGGGCCGGTTTTCGCCAACGTGCTGCTGGCCGATGAGGTCAACCGCGCCACGCCGAAAACCCAGAGCGCCCTGCTCGAAGTCATGGAAGAAGGCCAAGTCACCATCGAAGGCGAGACCCGCATGTTGCCGCAGCCGTTCTTCGTCATTGCCACGCAGAACCCGGTCCATCATATCGGCACCTTCCCATTGCCGGAGTCGCAACTTGACCGCTTCCTGATGCGTATCGAACTCGGCTACCCGGATGCCGACTCGGAGCGCAATCTGCTGAAGAACAGCGGCGGTCGCGACCAGGTCGCCAACATCACCCCCTGCATCGACAGCGCCGGATTGATACGCCTGCAGAAAGCAGCGCAGGAGATTCATGTATCCGATGCCCTGCTCGACTATCTGCAGGCCATTCTGCAATTCACCCGCAACTCACCGCGCTACGCCAATGGCCTATCACCGCGCGCCGGGCTTGCGCTGCGGCAATGTGCACAGGCCTGGGCCATGATGGAGGGCCGCGATTTCGCGCTACCGGAAGATGTCCAGGCCGTACTGCCCGGCGTGGTCGGTCACCGCTTGCAGTCATCCAGCCAGGAACAGGGCGGCGCGGATCCGGTACAGCACCTGATCCAGAACGTCACCGTTTCCTGACCCGCCAGCGATATGGCGCTCGCACTGAAATTGCCGGACTGGACCCGCTGGTTGCGCATTGCACGTACCGAGCAGAACCACGCCACCTTGAGCAGACGACACATCTATATCCTGCCGACCCGCGCCGGCTGGTTCTTCGCCTTTGTCCTGCTCTTGATGCTGATCGGCGCCATCAACTACACTTTGAGCCTGGGTTTTGTCCTCGTGTTCCTGCTGGCAGGCATGGCCAATATCGCCATGCTGCATACCTGGCGCAATCTAGCTCATCTACAGGCAAAAACCGGTCGCATCGAGCCGGTATTCGCCGGCGACAACGCAATATTCAATATCGTGCTTGCAGACACGAAAAACCGCGCACGCTATGCCATCTGCGCCGGATTCGACCCGGCGCTGGAGAACGCATTGGAGCCGATCTGTCTCGACATCCCGGCCAACGGCTCCGTCACTGCCGGACTTGCTGTCACCAGCAAGCGGCGCGGCTGGCTCCATGCCGGTCGCATCAAACTGCATACAGAATTCCCCTTAGGACTGTTCCATACCTGGGGCTATGTCGACCTCGACTGCCGCTGTCTGATCTACCCGCGACCAGCCAGCAATGACTTGCCCCTGCCCAGTGCGCCGGACCGCGATGCCAAAGGCAGTGCCGATGCCGTCATCGGCGATGACGACTTCTTCGGCCATCGCAGCTACCAGCCCGGCGATTCACCGAAGCGCATCGACTGGAAAGCCTCCGCGCGCGAACAGGGCGTCTTCACCAAACAGTTTCAGGGCACTGCGCAAAGCACGCTCTGGCTCGACTGGTCGACGACACCAGGCAGTGACGACGAACAGCGTATCAGCCAGCTGACGCGCTGGGTCATGGATGCCGACGCACTCAATCAAGCCTATGGCCTGCGCCTGCCCGGCCGCGAATTCGCGCCGGACATCGGCCCGGCCCATTTTCAACAGTGCCTGCAGGCACTGGCACTGATGTAAGCATGAAACCAAAGGAACCCAATATCATCGACCTGCGCTGGCTGTTGCTGGGCCTGTGTCTGGTCATGGCCCTGCACCTGCATCACTTCGCCGGCTGGGTGGCCTTGTCCATCATCGTGTTGATCGTCTGGCGCTATCTGCTGGCGCACTATCGCCGGCCCCTGCCGAGCATTTTCATCCTGATGCCGCTAACCGTGCTCGCCGGCCTTGGCATCCTGCTGACATATCGTGGCCTGTTCGGCCGCGATGCCAGCGTTGAACTGCTGGCGCTGATGCTGTCACTGAAGCTGATGGAAGCGAAAACGCGACGCGACTTCCTGCTGCTCATCTTCGGCGGCTACTTCCTCACGGTCACCACGTTCCTCTTTACCCAGTCCATGGCCTATGGCGCAGCCATGCTGCTCTCCACTTTCGCGCTAACCTCGACACTGGCCGGCATCAGCCACCCGAACGGCAGTCTGCCCTGGCGCTTTCAGGCCAGGACCGCCGCCAGCCTGCTGGCACAGGGCGCGCCCATCATGCTCGCGCTCTTTCTGCTGTTCCCCCGCGTACCGGGCCCGCTGTGGGGTATCCCGCAGGACGCCAACAAAGGCATGAGTGGTCTTTCAGACACGATGGAACCGGGCGAAATCAGCGAACTGACGCTGTCCGGCGATATTGCGTTCCGCGTGCAGTTCGAGGGCAAGCCACCGCCGCCCAGCCAGCTCTATTGGCGCGGTCCGGTGCTGTGGCATTACGATGGCCGCAGTTGGGCCATGGCCAACCCCAAGCTGCAGCTGCCTGCAGAGTCTTTGCAGGTGCGGGGCAGCCCGAGCCGCTACACCATCACCATGGAACCCAGCAACCGCAATTCCATGCTGTTGCTGGACATGCCGACCAAGCTTCCAGCTGACAGCACGGTCAGCGCTGATCTTCAGGTGCTGGCCAAAAACCCGATCCGCCAGCGCATTCGTTATGAGGCCAGCTCCCACCTCGATTACACGCTGGCTCTAGATACCCATCCGCGGACATTGAAACTGAATCTGCAGATTCCGGATTTCGATAACCCGCAAAGCCGGGCACTGGCGCAATCCTGGATGGCTGCCGGTAAAAGTCCGGAGGCCATCGTCCAGACCGCGCTCGACATATTCCGCGACGGCGAGTTTTACTACACCTTGCGTCCTCCCCGCTTGGGCAGGGATCCAATCGACGACTTCCTGTTCAACACCCGGCGCGGCTTCTGCGAACACTATGCCGGCACCTTCGTCTACCTGATGCGCGCCGCCGGCGTACCCGCCCGCGTGGTCACCGGCTATCAGGGCGGTGAGCTCAACCCGGTTGGCGACTACCTCATCGTGCGCCAGTCAGACGCCCACGCCTGGGCCGAAGTATGGCTGGAAGGCAAGGGCTGGGTGCGCGTCGATCCGACCGGCGCCGTCTCGCCGTCACGCATCGAATACGGTATCGAGACCGCCATGCCTAACGAGAATCCGCTGCCGCTGCTGGCAAGAAACAACTTCCCGTTGATCAAGAAGATGTATCTCAATCTCGATGCCATCGATAACGCCTGGAATCACTGGGTACTGGATTACAATCAGAAACGGCAGATGGAGTTCCTCTCCAGCCTGGCCGGCAGCAAGCTGTCCTGGCAGGATCTTGCCGTCGCCATGATTATCGGGGTCGGGGTGGTCGTATTATTGCTGAGCTACTTCATCGTACGCGAGGTGCCGGCGAAAAAAGACGAGTTGCAGCGCATCTACGCCACGTTCCTGCGTAAACTGCAGCGCAAGGGCATCATGCGCAGGCCGCAGGAAGGCCCGCTGGATTTCGGTGAGCGCGCCAGTCAGACCTTGCCGAAACAGGCCGCACATATCCACAGAATTACTGACATCTATACACAGATGCGTTACGGCGACAGGAAAACTACAGAATCGACAGAGTTACTGAAATGGCTGATCAAAACCTTCAAATAGACCATACACCCTTCATGCAAGCCGCGCTGGGACTGGCAAAGGAAGCTGCCAGCATGGGAGAAGTGCCGGTCGGTGCCGTCGTGGTGAAAGACGGCGAAATTATCGGGCGCGGCAGCAATGCGCCGATCTCGCAGCACGACCCCAGCGCCCACGCCGAGATTCAGGCCATGCGCGATGCGGCTACCCGGCTCGGCAACTACCGGCTGGTCGGCTGCAGCCTCTATGTCACGCTGGAACCCTGCGCCATGTGTGCCGGCGCCATCCAGCACGCCCGCATCGCCAGCCTGGTCTACGGCGCCAGTGATCCCAAAACCGGCGCCTGCGGCAGCGTCATCGACCTCATGGCCGAAGCCCGGCTCAACCACCACACCGAAGTGACCGGCGGCGTTCTGGCACAGGAATGCGGCAGCCTGTTAAGCGAGTTCTTCGCCAGCCGCAGAAAGTCCGGCAAGTCGCAGTAAAAATTCTTTCCAGCCACAGAGGACGCAGAGATCACAGAGAAAACCCATAATCCTAAAATCCTCAGTTGACCGCTTGTATATTTAACTTTATGACTATTCGAAACATTTTGAGATGCCCAACGTTCTCCCTTCAGGTGAGAACGCTACGAGGTGGATTGCACGTGTTTCCGGACGCATGGCGGCGTTGCAACTCGTTGGAAGGGAATAACCATTCCGCCTCGTTGCGCCTTGCCCTGCAACCGGAAACACGTACACTCCACCACGTCCAACTGAGGATTTCAGGATAATTCATTGCAAGCTCAGGTTCAGCCACTGCCCTGCCTTATCGCCATGCCGGACACGTTTTTAAACTCTGTGTCCTCTGTGATCTCTGTGGCTAAAAACATCCTCTGCAGCTAAAAACAAAAAAGCCCCGCAATGCGGGGCTTTGTCATTCAAACCAGCTTAATCGCGGTCGCCGGCGAAAGCCATCAACAGATGCAGCAGGTTGGTGAACAGCTGATAGACGCTGATGTAAAGCGACAGCGTTGCCATCACATAGTTGGTCTCGCCACCTTGTACGATGCGGTTGACATCGTAAAGGATGAAACCGGAGAACAGCAATACGGCAACACCGGACAATGCCAGCGACAGGGCAGGCACCTGGAAGAACAGGTTGGCCAGCGATGCCACGATCAGCAGGATGATGCCGACCAGCAGGAAGTTGCCCATGAAGCTGAAATCGCGCTTGGTGGTGCTGGCGATGGCAGACAGCGTCAGGAAGATGATGCCGGTACCACCGGCGGCGAGGCCGACCAGTTCTCCGCCATTACGCAAGCTCAGCGCAACTTGCAGGATAGGGCCGAGCAACACGCCCATGATGAAGGTCAGGCCAAGCAACAGAACCACGCCCATGCTGTTGTTGCGGTTGGCGGAGACGGCGAAGAACATGCCGAAAATCACGGCAAGCGAAACCAGCGCGAACATTATCGGGCTCGCTGCGGCAAAGGAAAAGTCGATACTCATGCCAATCAAGGCGCCGATGACGGTAGGCACCATGGTAAGGCCGAGCATCATGTAGGTATTGCGCAGCACCTTGTGGGCGGCTGGCGACAGGGTTTGTGTACTTGCGACTTGATAATTGGATTGCATCGTCAGGATTTCCTCTTTGGTTAAAACTCAGAGCTAAGACTATAGAAAAGTGCTTTAAGTTTCAACTGAAATCGGCAACATTTCCTTAAAACATGGGCTTTTCAGCAGGAATATCAAAAAGGCTATCCCCTTGCCGCAGAATAACTCAGGCAAAGGGCAGATTGCCCTCCCGCTTGCCAACATTGCCGATGGCATGGACTGCCTGCACGAAATGCGCATCCTCATGCAGCGCTACCATGCTGGCCGGCTTGCGCGCACCGTGCATGCGGGCAAGACGCGCCAGGCTTTGCGCCGAAATATCCCACTTGAGATTCATCAGTAATTCGTCAGCAAGATCAGGCTTGTTGCATAGCAGCACCATGTCGCAACCGGCTTGCAGCGCCGCCATCGCGCGCTGCGTCACATTGCCGGCCACCACGGCGCCTTCCATCGACAGGTCATCGCTGAAGATGACACCATTGAACTCCAGCCGCTGGCGCAGGATCTTCTGCAGCCAGCGCTCGGAAAAGCCCGCCGGTTTTTCGTCCACGGCCGGATAGATGACATGCGCCGGCATGATGGCCTGAATACCGTCATCGATCAGCTGCTTGAAAGTCTGCATGTCGTTCTGCGCGATCTCGTCGAAACTGCGCTCGTCGACCGGAATCGCCACATGCGAATCGGCGACGACGAAACCATGACCGGGAAAATGCTTGCCGACGGCCGCCATGCCGCCGCGCTTCAAGCCCTGCATCAGCGCGAAGGCCAATTCCTTGATTGCCTGCGGGTCGCGGTGGAAGGCACGGTCGCCAATCACCTGGCTTTCGCCGTAATCCATGTCCAGCACCGGCGTAAAGCTGAAATCGATGCCATACGCACGCAGTTCGGCCGCCAGTATCCAGCCCGCCTCTTCAGCCAGTTGCCGGGCCTTTTTCGGATGCTCGTCCCACAGCTTGCCGAACTCGCGCATCGGCGGAATGCGAGTGAAACCCTCGCGGAAACGCTGCACACGGCCGCCTTCATGGTCGACCGCGATCAGCAAAGGCGGCTTGCGTACTTCATGAATGGCATCGGTCAGCGCCTTCAGTTGGGCGCAGGAAGTAAAGTTGCGTGCAAACAGGATAACGCCCCCAACCAGCGGATGCCGCAGGCGGCGGATATCGTCCGCATTGAGTTCGGTACCTTCGACATCCAGCATGACGGGGCCAAGCGACATTGTTAACCTTTCATAATTCAGTCACAGAGAACACTAGAGCACACAGCGAAAACCCCGCGTTTTGAGATATTTCAATCAGCGCTTCACATCCAGCGCATCGCGCAGTTTATCGCCCAGCACGTTGACTGCCAACACCAGCGACATCAGGCTCAAGCCCACGGCCAGCACATAATGCGGTGCCACCAGCATGTAGCGTACACCGTCGCGCAACATGGAACCCCATGAAGCCTGTGGTGCCTGTATGCCAAGCCCGAGGAAAGACAGACTGGCCTCGGCGATCACCAGCCCGGCGATGCTGTAAGTGGCTTCAACCACCAGCGGCGCCGAGAGCAGTGGCAGCATGTGTTTCAGCATGATGCGCGGTGTGCCGGCACCCAGCGACTCGGCCGCCTGCACATGCTGGCGGCCGCACAATGAAAGCGCCTGCGCCCGGGTCAACCGGGCATAGCCGACCCAGGAAGTCAGGCACAAGGCCAATATCAGGTTGTTCAGGCCGGGCCCCAGCACTGCGGCGAAGGCGATCGCCAGCAGGATGCCGGGGAAGGCCAGAAACACATCGGTAATCTGCATCAGAAGACGGTCGACCCAGCCGCCGAAATAACCAGCAATCAAGCCGACCGTCACACCGAAACTCAGGGTAATCGCCGTCACAACCAGAGCGACGGTCATGGAAACCTGTGCGCCGGCGAGGATGCGGCTCAATATATTGCGGCCGAGATCGTCGTTACCCAGCCAGGCAACGGGGCCGGGGCCGTGCAGAATCGCTTCCAGCCGGATCGCATCCGGCGCCAGATCGACGCTGGATGCCAGCACGACGGCGCAGAACCAGAACGCGAGAACGTATATCGGCCAGCTTCTCATCGTCCCGCTCATCTGCTGTAACGCACCCGCGGGTCGAGCTGCGCGTATAGCAAATCAGTGAACAAATTGACCAGCACATAGATCAGCGCGATCACCAGAACACAGGCCTGTGTCACCGGATAATCGCGCTTTTCGATCGATTCCACCAGCAAACGGCCAATACCGTCCCAGCCGAACACCGTCTCGGTAATGACCGTGCCCGCCAGCAGGCCGCCCAGCTGCAAGCCGAGGATGGTGACGACCGGTAGCAGCGCCGCCCGCAGGGCATGGCCCAGAATCACCTGCCGTTCCTGCAGCCCCTTGGCCCGCGCCGTGCGGACGAAATCCTCGTTCAGCACTTCCAGCAGGCTGGCGCGGGTCATGCGCGTGAGTATGGCGCTGAGGCCGAAACCCAGGGTCAGCGCCGGCAAAATGATGGAGGCAGGACTCTCCATGCCGCTGACCGGCAGCCAGCCGAGCCAGAGCGCAAACACCATCATCAGCAGCGGTCCCAGCCAGAAATGCGGCATGGCGGAAAAGGTCAGGCTGGTCAGCGTGGCGATACGATCCGGCCAGCGATTGGCCCGCAACGCGGCAATGATGCCAAGCGGCAGGCCGATGAAAATGGCAATGACAAGCGCCAGCAATGCCAGCCGGATCGTGGCCGGCAGACGTTCTGCCATCATGGCGGATACCGGCTCGCGGCTATGGATGGAGTTGCCGAAATCGCCTTGCGCCAGGCGGGAGAGATAGTTTGCAAACTGCACCGGCAGGGATTTATCCAGACCAAGCTCGGCGCGGAGCTGGCTGCGGTCGGCGCTGCTGGCGGATTCGCCCAGCATGACCTCGACCGGGTCGCCCGGCACCAGATGCACCAGCAGAAAGGTCAGCAGCAGGACGCCGAATACCACCGGTACGACGCCGAACAAGCGCTTAAGCACGCTGCGTATCCGTAAAGCCGGTTTCCAGAATATGTACCGGCGTCCCTACCGGCACCGCATCGAACAAGGCGACGACATCCTGATTGCGCATGCGCACACAGCCATGTGAACAAGGCACACCCATCGGCTGGTCGTCTGGCGTGCCGTGGATGTAGATATAACGCTGCATGCTGTCGACATCAGCCAGCCGGTTGAAGCCGGGTTCCCTGCCAGAGAGCCAGAGGATGCGCGTCAGTATCCAGTCGCGGCCCGGATGTTGCGCTGCCAGTTCCGGCGACCAGATCTCGCCGGTGGCGCGGCGGCCGACGAACACACTGTTGACGGGCGCGCCGTCACCGATCCTGGCACGCACCACATGCGCCCCGCGCGGCGTGCAGCCACTGTTCTTCTGCTCGCCCGGACCATTCAAGGCGGTGGATACGGCATAGCTGGAGACGACCTCGCCTTGCGCATTCAGCAGGCGCAACTGCTGGCCGGCAATCGAGATTTCAATACGCATGTTTGGCTGATCGCGGCTCATTTATCCTGCTTAAACTAAAGAAAACCAGTTAGCCACAGAGTTCACAGAGGGCACAGAGAAAATACCGGGGATTCCAGCGAATACCGCTTCATCACTGTGTGCTGCCATTTGAATGGTAGTGTTCGAGTTCATGGTTGCTATTTCACCGCTGCTTTCGACTTTTTCTTTATGGTCGCCAAGCCATCCCAGCTGCCGTCGGCCTTGACCTGATAATCGCTGATGTTATCGCGCATGGCGACAAACTGTCCTTCATACCAGAGCGGCACATAAGGCAGCATGGCCTGCACACGCTCGCTGACCGCACGCCAATCGCCCGCTTCAATCAAGCGGTCGGTCGCGGCATCCACAAAGCGGCCGCGATTGGCGCCTCTCGGCGGCACGGATTCGCTGTGGAACGCCAGGCGGTAGATCTCCGGCGTACGGATGCCGACCCAGGTCAGCCCATAGAGCTGAAATTTACCATGCTTTACATCGTCGAAGAACGTGCCCCAATCGAGACTGAGGATTTCCAGCACGATACCCGCCTCGCGCATCTGCGCCTGCAGGACAGTGGCCAATCTGACGCGCTGGGCATCGGTCGAGGTTTTATAGACCAGCTTCAACGGCAGCTCGACACCGGCCTGCTGCAACAGCTGGCGCGCCAGCGCAGGATCATGTTCGTAGGCCGGCAAGGCATCGTGGCCGGCCCAATGCTCGGGCGGCAGAATCGAACCCGCTTCGCGGCTGCCGCCGACCAGTACCTCGCGCAGCAGCGCCGGACGGTCGATGGCATGGGCAATGGCACGGCGGACTTCGGGCTTTGTCAGCTGTGCATCCTGCAGATTGAAACCGAGATAGGAAAAATTGGAGCCCTTTACTTCGTTCACGCGAATTTCCGGCTGCTGTTTCAGGTAGCGCACCAGCTCCGGCAGCAAGTCGCCCTGCAGCAGGTCCACCTCGCCGCGCAACAGTTTGAGCACACGTACGGTCGGGTCTTTCACTTCCTGCAGCGTAAAGCGCTGGCCGTCGGCCAGCCTTTCGAGTTGTAACACTCCCTGCCACGCCAGGAAACGCAAAGGACCGTTACCGACCGGCTGCCGGCTGAAGACATGCCCGGCCTCTACCTTCTCGGCGGGCAGAATGCCGATGATGAGGCGCGAAGGGAAAATCTCATCCGGCGCATGCAGCAGAAAATCCACCGTGTTTTCATCCACGACCTTGATGCTCTGTATATTGGCGAACTCCGCCGTGTGCGGCGAATCCTTCAACGCCAGCAGCGATTCGTAAGTCGCCGCCACATCGGCGGCGTCCAGCGTGCTGCCGTCATGAAACGGACTGCGTTCTTGCAGCAGCGTAAAGCGGTAATGCGTCGGGCTCAGCAATTGCCACTCAGCCAGCGCCGGTTGTGGCCGGAAGTGCTCATCGAAATCGACCAGCGGCCGGTAGATCAGGTGATTGATGCGTTCGGAAGCTGCGTCGGAAGCATAGCGCGGGTCGAGGTTGATCGGCGCCTGCGCCAGCGCCATGCGGATGTCGTCGCGCGATTGCTGCCCGCCGCAGGCGGTCAGCAAGGCACACAACATCAGAAATACGAATCTGCGCAAATCTATCCCGAACTCAAGATTGAATCAGCGCACCCTATGGGCACGCACCCCGGAAAGCTACTCCACCCGCTCGAACAGCGCAATCGATTCCACGTGCGTCGTATGCGGGAACATATTGATGACGCCACTGGCGACCAGACGATACCCCTTGAGCGAGACCAGAATGCCGGTATCACGCGCCAGTGTAGCCGGGTTGCAGGACACATAGACGATACGCTGCGGACGCGGAGCTTCCTGGTCATCCGCCTCCGGCAGCGATTTGATCAGTTCCAGCGCACCATCGCGCGGCGGGTCAATCAACCATTTGTCGAAGTGCCCCAGTGCGGCGAGTTTTTCCGGCGTCATCAGGAACAGGTCGGCCTCGCTGAACTCGGTGTTGCCCTGCAGTTTATTGAGCTGCGCGCTTTCCACTGCACGTGCCACCAGCGCCGCCGAACCCTCGAAGCCAAACACTTGCGCGCCGCTACGTGCGATGGGCAGCGTGAAGTTGCCAAGGCCGCAGAAGAAATCGGCGATGCGCTCACCTGCCTGTGGCTGCAGCAACTGCATGGCACGGCGGATCATGACCTGGTTGATATGCGGGTTGACCTGCGTGAACTCGGTCGGCTTGAACGGGAACTCTAGGTCGAACTCCGGCAAGTGGTATTTCAATGCCGGCCCGTCCAGCGGATAGAACGGCTGCACGGTGTCCGGGCCTTTGCTCTGCGTCCAGAGTTGCACCTGATGCCGGTCGGCAAATGCGTGCAGCAAGGGTTCGTCCTGCGGCTGCAACGGCTCCAGTATGCGCAGCAACAGCACCGTCACTTCCTCGCCCACTGCCACCTCGATCTGCGGCAGACGGTCACGGATACTCAGTTGTTCGATCAGATCCTGCAGAGGCACGATCAGCGCGGAAACATGCGGCGGCAAAATCGCGCAGCTTTGCATGTCGGCGACAAAGCTGCTGGCCTTTTCATTGAAACCCACCAGCACACCGCCCTTCTTCGGCACATAACGGGCACGCAACCTGGCCTTGTGGCGATAACCCCAGGCCGGGCCGTGAATGGCCGGCAGCACGCGCTCGGGTTTGACCCTGCCGATGTGCCAGAGATCTGCCTCGAGCATGCGCTGCTTGGCTGCCACCTGCGCGCCGACCTCCATGTGCTGCAAGGCACAGCCGCCGCACACGCCGAAATGCGGGCATTTTGGCGTCACGCGCGCATTGGAAGGCTGCAACACCTCGACCACATCGGCGAACTCATAGCTGGGTTTACGCTTGCGGGATTGATAAGTCACGGTTTCACCCGGCAATGCACCATCGATGAAGATGACCTTGCCATCGACATGGGTGACGCCACGGGCTTCCTGATCCAGGGATTCAATGACAACAGCTTGGGATAGATTTTGCATGGACGCAATTTTACAGGATATGGCAAATGGATGGCATGACAACAAAGACGTTTGTTACCCCTACGCACCTGCAGCGACTTGTGAAATACTGCCGGTAAAGCAAGGCATTTTGCCGTTCCCGGTCAAGGAGACCATCGATGAAAAAACTCTTTTACATAGACTATCCGCAGGAATCCTACGAAGGTCAGATGCACCGCTACCGCTGCGCCCTGTGCAAGGTGGAAACCACCACCATCAACGGCAGGCTCGAAGGCCACCTGCCAACTTGTGAATACCGCATCAGGATGGAGAAACAAGGCTATGACTGCGAAGGTTCATGCGCCGAACCGGCATCGCACGATACGGATGATTTTGATTAAGACTGAATGCTCACTGAATAAATGTAGGGTGGCAACTAGTTGCCACCCTCATCGCCGAAAGAAAACCAGCGACTCCAATTGCCAATGAAGCCCCAGTCAGACTAAACATTGCTTGAAATATCCGATTCTTCATAATTTCACCTTAGTAATCTCAGCTAGGTCGGGCGGGTGGTCAGCTAGGGTGGGCAACTAGTTGCCCACGCACTCAGCCCAAGCCTTAACCCCAGGCCGCTAAAAACTCCTGCCAGTGCGGCAGATTGTAGCCCTGGAGCGTATCCCTAACCAGTTGCACTTCTTCATCATAACGCTGCCGGTCCAGCAAGCCCCGCATCAACTGGAAGCGCAGGAAAACCAGGTAGGTATTGGCGACATCGGTCTCGCAATAATCCCGAATCGCATCAATCTCGCCGTTCTTGTAGGCATCCCACACCTTGCTGCCGTCCATGCCCAGCTTGCCGGGGAAGCCGCAAAGCTGTGCCATCTGGTCCAGCGGAGCGTTCGCGCGGCCACTGTACATCGCCAGCACATCCATCAGATCCAGATGCCGCATGTGGTAGCGGCTGATGTAGTTGTTCCATTTGAAATCGCGGTCGTCATCGCCCATGTCCCAGTAACGCGGTGCCTGGATGCCGTGAATCATGGCGCGGTAATGCAGTACGGGCAGGTCGAAGCCGCTGCCGTTCCATGACACGATGTTGGGGGTGTATTTCTCGATGCCGTCGAAGAAGCGCTGGATGATTTCCTGCTCGGGCGCATCCGGCGCGCCCAAAGTCCAGACACGGAAGCTGTCGCCCTCACGCAGGGCGCAGGAGATGGCAACGACGCGGTGCTGGTGATGCGGCAGGAACTCGCTACCGTTCTGCTGCCGGCGTTTGTGAAAGGCGATGTTGGCGACGTCTTCTGCACTGGTTTCCGGCGGCAGGTCGAGCAGCCTCTTGAGGCCGTCGGTATCGGGGATGGTTTCGATGTCGAAAACGAGGGTTGGAGTCATTTGTTTATAGCCACAGAGGTCACAGAGAACACAGAGAAAACCCTTTCAGATTCTTGTTATTCAGTCTTAATAAAACTGCCCATCCACATTTGATGGTTCTCACACAGAATTTATAAGGAAATTCGCTTGATACCATCTACCAATCGCAGCTCGCCAAAGTTAATGAGAAGGCCACGCTTCAAGCCTGTCGCCTTGAGGTATGAAAACAGCTGTGCTTTGGCAACTTCTGGCAGTTTGGTCAGCGACTTCAGTTCTACCACTACCTCACCTTGCACCAGCAAATCCAGACGCTGGCCTTCGATGGTCACACCCTTGTAGGTCACATCGACCGCCACCTGGCGCTGGTGCGAAATTCCGCTCAAGCTGAATTCGTGACACAACGCGGTTTCATAGACCGATTCCAGCAGCCCCAGCCCGAGAACACGATGCACTTCAATCGCAGCGCCGATAATCGCATCGGTCAATAGATCCGCCATGACTGATACTTTCTCGGCGCTTTTCTCTGTGACCTCTGTGTTCTCTGTGGCTAAAAGACTATTTCTGCGTCCAGCCGGAAGCTGCCTGATACCACCAGCCCTTTTTCGCTTTCTCTACCCAGCGCTGCGCAAAGGTGTTGCGGATATCGGATTCCCATTGCGGGTTCTGGTTGGCGACGGCGATCTCTTTATAAAGCGCGTTGCGGTCCTTGTTTTCGGCGGCGACCAGCGCGTTGACCGATTGGCGGTCCTTGAGCGGCACGACCGTCGCATCGCGCACGGCCACCAGGCCATCACGCGTCAAACCGACTGCGCCGCTGGTGTAATGCGGTTCAAGCTGGTTGTGACGGGCCTGCATGCTGTTCTTGATGGCTGATATCGCCGGCGTATTGATTTCAAGGTCAGCCGCCATGGCCGCGGGCTGCATGAAAAAGAAACTGAGTGCAAAGAATACGGACAATAATAGTTTGTTCATGATGGTTCCTTATTTGGTTTCTGACCCAGTGTCTGCAGGTGCTGGCGTGCCGTTTCTTTCCTTCACTTGCCAGACTTCGTCGATCAGTCTGTCTGCGGCCTTTTCTGCCGCTGCGGCCGGAAAGTAGATATTGATGGTGACACAGGCACTCAGGATCGAGGCCAGGGACAATGCCAGTAGTGTTGCAGGTAGATGTTGTTTCATGATGTTTTTCCTGTTCGCGGTTTCACTCGATAATCGGCTTGCTATTGCCTGCTGTCACGCGCTTCAGGCGCTCCAGCAGCTCACCCCAGCTCACGTTGCGATTGTAACCCAAGACTGTGATGGACGGGACGCCACTCCCTTTAACGATGACATAGGCATCTCCCGTTGACTCGATGCCGTCCATGGTGCAGTGGTCGCCGCGCAATTTGCAGCTGAGGCCCAGCTTCGCATAGTTGAACTGGTCGAAAAAGCGCAGGAAGCTGCGCTGTATGGCAACCGCCGCGCTAGCGCCGCCCAGCGAGGAGATGTTCTCCACCGCGCGTTGCGATATCTTCTTCGGGTATTTGCCCGGGCTGCTGTAGAACGCCGCATCGAAATTGACCGGTTTCCAGTTCGCCAAGCGCAGGTTGTTGACGTCGCCATCAAGCTTGCCCTCGATGGCGCCGAAGGAGAAAGTGCGGGTCAGCGTGCCAAGGTCCAGGTTACGCATATGGATATCGGCATTGAGGCGCGGCGCAATGCCAAGCGGCGTGCGCATGGTGAGCTTGCTGACGTCTATCGTACCGTCGAACAACTTGAAGCGCAGATCGCCCTCGGTGATCAGCACGCCTTGACTGTAAGTCACCAGCGGGACGCTGGCAGAGACCTTGCCCTGCATGGCCGGCCATGACAGCGCATGGCTGAGGTCGGTCATGCTGATGGGCACCACTTCCGCACGCAGATGCCAGTGCCAGCCCTTGTCCACCCAGACGGCCGAGAGATCGCGCAGGTTGAGACAGCCGTCCAGCAGTGGCAGGTCGATCTCCTGCGCGGTCACTGAGTAGCGGTTGAGCGCGGCCTTGATATCGGTTTTGCCCAAAGGCAGCTTGAGCAGGTGCCCGCCTTCATAGGTGAGCCGCACCGGTTTGGCCTGATCGTAATCCCAGGGCAGATCAGCGTTCAGCTTGTAGAGACCGAAACGACCATTTTTGTCTTCCAGATCAACCTGCTGCAGCTTGAGATGGGCAGCGCGGATTTCGCCGTCGCGCATGGTCAGCTTCAGGTCACCCGTACCGATGATCTCCATATTGTTCAGCGTAGTTTTTTCCAGCAAGGGTTTCAATATCAGCGGATACAGCGTTTCCAGATCGACCGTGCCGGTTGTCACCTGCATGTTCCTGATGCGCGTACCGCTACGCCAGATCTCTGCACTGGCGTCAGCCGAGCCGACATCCTGCAGCATGAGCCTGGCTTCTTCCACCTTGATCAACTGCTCATTCAATGTGCCCTTGCCCTGTAACTGATGGCTGCCGGGACGCGAGTGGTTCAGCGCGATATAAAACGGCTGCCAGAATACTTCGCCGCCCGACCAGTCGAGATCGAACTGCCAGTTCCAGCCCTGTTTGAGCTGACCGGCCTTGAACTTGAGTTTTGCGTTGACGTTCTCACCCGCATGCAAACCGGCTGCATCACTGAAACTGGCCTTTTGCACAGCAAATTGCCCGTCGAATTGCTGCATGCCTTTCAGCGTTTGCGTATCGAGCCGCAACGAGAACGGCAGGCTGATCATGCCTGCCTCCACCTTGCCTGAATCACACTGCCAGCTGCCCTTTTTCGGGTTCAGCAATCGGGCACAGTTGAGGCTGGCATCCGTCCACTCATGTTCGGCTGACTGCCGGTACTGGCTCTTGAGATTGACGGCGGAAGTCTTCAGATTGAGATCGAGCCTGGCATTACGCAGCTCACCCTGCGGCGCTTCGACCTTGGCGGCTTCGATGCTGATATGGCTGATGGCAAAGACTGGCGAACAAAACAAAGCCAGCCCCAACAGCAGGGCTGGCTTTTGCAGGTTGAAGTATGTGCGCGGCTTGCTCACATCAGGAGGGAAACACCCCTGTGGAAAGATAACGGTCGCCACGGTCGCAGACGATGGAAACGATAACGGCGTTCTCTACCTTCTTCGACAATTGCAGCGCGGCATACAACGCGCCGCCGGAGGAGATGCCGGCAAAGATGCCTTCTTCCGCCGCCAGACGCCGCGTCATCTTTTCGGCGTTGGCCTGATTCACGTAGATCAGCTCGTCCACGCACGATTTGTCGTAGATCTTCGGCAGGTATTCTTCCGGCCATTTGCGGATACCGGGAATCTGCGAACCTTCTTCCGGCTGGACGCCGACAATCCGGATGTCCGGATTCTGTTCCTTCAGATAGCGCGAGGTGCCCATGATGGTGCCGGTGGTGCCCATGCTGGAAACGAAATGCGTGACCTTGCCTGCGGTATCGCGCCAGATCTCGGGGCCGGTGCCTTCGTAATGCGCCAGCGGGTTATCCATGTTTCCGAACTGGTCGAGCACGATGCCCTCGCCTTCGGCCTGCAGTTTCAGCGCAACATCGCGCGCCAGTTCCATGCTGCCTTCCTTGGGCGTCAGCACCAGTTCGGCACCGAAGGCCTTCATGGTCTGACGGCGTTCTATGCTCTGATTCTCCGGCATCACCAGCACCATCTTGTAGCCGCGCATGGCAGCGGCCATCGCCAGCGCGATGCCGGTATTGCCCGAAGTCGCCTCGATCAGCGTGTCGCCGGGCTGAATGTCGCCGCGTTCTTCCGCGCGCTTGATCATGGAAAGCGCCGGTCTGTCCTTGACCGAACCGGCCGGATTGTTGCCCTCAAGCTTCACGAGGATGGTGTTGCTGGTCTTGCCGGGGATGCGCTGCAATTTCACCAGCGGCGTGTTGCCGACGAAATCTTCCAAGGTCTTGTACATGTTTTGTTCTTTAATTTGACTATTTTTTCAGAAAGGCCAGCCAGACCGCATAAACCGCCAGCCCGATGAAGGCGATCAGCGACAGTTGCGGGATGGTCAGGCCGAACATGGTCCAGTCCATCGCCGAGCATTCACCCGTACCCTTGAACACCAAGTCCAGCGCTTTTTTCAGCGGGAATGTCTCGAAGATGTAATCGAAACCGGCGCCGCATTCGGCCATCACCTTTTCCGGGTTGGCCTGTATCCAGATATGCCTTATCGCAATGCCGGTGCCGACGATAGCCGTCGCGAAATGCAGCACGCCATAAATCTTGCGCCCGATATTGGCGGGGTTATGCAAGGCAGAGAGCAGGAAAAAACCGCCCATCACCAGAAAGGCAATGCGCTGGAAGATACAAAGCGGACAGGGATCGAGGTTGTATCGCTGCTGAATAAACAGGCCGTAGGCAACAAAACCGAAACTGGCCAGAAAACCGATGAAGTAACCGGTCCGGCCGCCGAAAAAATTGGTCACGCATTTGGATAACATGGACGACTTTCCAAGTATTTAAACTCTATAATTGGACAATTGTAACGGATTCCGCGAAAGCGTTGTAATGACAGACACCCCGCAAGCCACCCCGCAAACCGTCCGCGTTCTCAGCGTCAGTGAACTCAACCGCATGGCCCGCGATATCCTCGAACGCAGTTTCCCGCTGTTCTGGGTCAGCGGCGAGATATCCAACATGACCCGCGCCGCCTCCGGTCACTGGTATTTCTCGCTGAAAGATAGCGGCGCACAGGTGCGCTGCGTCATGTTTCGCGGCCGCAACAGCTATCTGGACTGGGTGCCGAAAGAAGGCGACAAAGTCGAGGCGCGCGCCACGGTCACGCTGTATGAAGCACGCGGCGATTTTCAGCTGACCATCGAATTTCTGCAGCGTGCCGGCTTGGGTGCGCTGTTCGAAGCCTTCGAGAAGCTCAAGCAGAAACTGCAGGCCGAAGGCCTGTTCGATGAAGCGCGCAAACGCCCGATTCCCGCTTTCCCGAAACAGATTGGCATCGTCACCTCGGCCAATGCCGCCGCCTTGCATGACGTCCTGACCACGCTCCGGCGTCGCATGCCCGGCATCCCCGTCGTCATTTACCCGACCCCGGTGCAGGGCAAGGGCGCAGCCAGCCTGATTGCGGCTGCCATCGAAAAAGCGAGCCAGCGCGCCGAATGCGATGTACTGATCGTCTGTAGAGGCGGCGGTAGCATTGAGGACTTGTGGCAGTTCAACGAAGAGGTCGTCGCGCGCGCCATCGTCAATTGCAGCATCCCGGTCATCAGCGGCGTCGGTCACGAGACCGATTTCACCATCGCCGATTTCGCCGCCGATCGCCGCGCACCGACGCCGACCGCTGCCGCCGAAATAGCCTCACCGAATCGCGAGGCCCTACTCAACAGCCTGCAGCAACAGCAGCAAAGCCTGCAGCGCAGCATGAGTTACAAACTCAACCGCTACATGCAGCAGCTGGATTTTCTCGCCCGCCGCCTGCTCTCCCCTGCGCAGCAACTGACGCACAAACAGGAAAACCTGACGCAACTCGGCACTCGCCTGCAGAACAGCATGCAGCAGCTATTGGCCAGGCAACAGGAAAAACTGCTGCGACTCTCGCTCAACCTGCAGCACTTGAACCCCAACGCCGTGCTGAGCCGGGGTTATGCCCTGGTGCAAACCCGGGATGGCGCGATCGTGCAGTCAAGTAGTCAGATTGAGGTGGGGGATTCGGTAAATATCCGGTTTGCCGAAGGGGCAGCCGAGGCCGATATCCGCGCAAAGACCAAATCCGGCTGAGAGTATTCCGGCCATCAGCCCATGAAACCGCGCATTGCCAGCTTCGGCCCCATCGCTCTTCCTTCTGCAAAGGTTCTGATTCTCGGCAGCATCCCCGGCGAAGCCTCACTTGCAGCCAACCAGTATTACGCCCACCCGCGCAACGCGTTCTGGCCGATCATGGCCGAACTGCTTGGTTTTTCGCCGAACGCACCCTATGCAGAACGGCTGGCGGCATTGCAGCATGCCGACATCGCACTATGGGATGTGCTGCATAGCTGCCACCGCAAGGGCAGCCTGGATACGACGATTGAAAGCGACTCGGTTGAAGTGAATGATTTCGATGGATTTTTTGCGGAGCACCCGGACATCAAGCTGGTGTGTTTCAACGGCGGCACAGCGGAGCGCAGTTACCGGCAGCATATTTTAAAGCAAGGCAAACATACGGCGTTGCAATACGTGCGCCTGCCTTCGACCAGCCCGGCGCACGCGGCATTGTCATTGCAACAGAAAATGGAAATCTGGCGCGCGGCGCTGACGCGACGCTAGCCACCAAGTTTATTTGCCGTGTTCCACTTCAGTATGCCAGTCCGAAAAGACCAATTCGGCCGGATGGCACTTGAGCGCTCGTGCCAGCACCTTGGCACGCTCTACACCGATATTGACACGGCCATGTTCAATGGCCGAAATAGTGCCTTGCGGAATGCCGGTGATATGTGCCAGCTGATGCTGGCTCAGATGCCGCCATTCGCGCATGAAACGTACCGACTCACCGACAGTGAGATTCAGTTGATTCTTGATTGCCTGATATGTATTCATCCTTCAGTCTCCGCTGATTATGGATAGAGCCAAGTTGTTGTAATCGCTTGATAAAACCGCAGCGCCCGGTTGGGTCAGCCGAACAGACTGCATTTCGGATTCTGCTCCGATTTTACTTCTTGCGCTACTGATTTGATATCCAGCCGTAATTTGTTTTGCGCTGACACGTTGCACTTCAATTTTGAGCGCGCCCATCATAAAAATCAGAAGCAAAAATTAAAAAAATTGGCTAATATAATCAGGCAGTAAGGCTCACTACCGCATAACTCTTTAATCAGTTGAAATAAGTAGCAAAAACAGATAAATATGGTAGCCTGTATTCGCTGGTTTAACTTCAATCATAATAATTAGGCGCTCTTGACCATGGAAGCGCTGTCACACTGAGCGAAGAGGTTTAAAATCATTTTCGCCACTAGATTTTCGGGGATATTTCATCGGGGATATTTAAGAAAATTTAATCAAAAAGGAGTGCCAGTCATGAATTTCATCAAACGTTTTTTCAGTGCCTTTGTCGCAGCAGCCTTCCTGTTTACAGGTTCCATTCACACCGTCCAGGCTGCCATGATCAGCTCGGAACAAGTTGCAGAATCAGCAGTGACGTCCAGCGGCGAACAGGATCGTGGGCGTATCATCGCAGCGCTTTCGCGCGAAGATGTCCAGGCAGCCATGGTTGCACGTGGCATCGACCCGGCCCAAGCCAAGCAGCGCGTAGCTGCGTTGACTGACGAAGAAGCCAGCACTGTAGCAACACAAATCGATAACGCCCCTGCGGGCGGCAACTCCTTTATCGGTGCCATTGTATTGATTTTCCTCGTATTGCTGCTTACAGACATTCTTGGCTTCACCAAAGTCTTCCCGTTCACCCGCTCTGTGCGCTAAACCTTTGTTGTTCGCGAAAAACTATTGTTCGCAAAATCAGAGCAAGCCAGTATGTTCCTGAGAGGGGTCATACTGGCTTTGGCTTTTGTGCTGACTTCATGTGCTGCACCAGGTGTGCGCGAAGTCACGCAGAACACGCAGTTACCCAGGCAGAATGAGCTGACTGAGACGCCTTTCTTCCCCCAGGAGTTATACCAGTGCGGGCCGGCAGCGCTTGCAACTGCATTGAATGCCATTGATATCCGCGTCAAACCCGAACAACTCACCCCTGAAGTTTATATCCCCAGCCGCCAAGGCAGCCTGCAGATAGAAATGCTGGCTGCAGCACGCCGGCATGGCGCACTGGCGATCCAGATTCCACCCAGACTGGATGCGGTTTTGCAGGAGATATCGGCCGGCAATGTCGTCGTGGTCATGCAGAACTTGGGGCTTTCCTGGGCACCATCCTGGCATTATGCGGTTGCCGTTGGCTATGATCTGGACAGGGAGTTGATCTGGTTACGCTCGGGTACTTTTGAGCGCCTTGAAATGACCCTGAGCACTTTCGAGCGCACTTGGGCACGGAGTCAGCATTGGGCGTTTGTCGCACTGCCACCCGGCCAATTGCCGGCCAGCAGCGGCTCTGATGCCGTCATCAAGGGTCTGCTTGCTTTTGAAAAGACCGCTCCGGCCGCCCGTACCCAGACCGCCTACGCTGCTGCCGTAAAACGCTGGCCTGATAATCTGGTACTGCTGATGGGCCTGGGTAATAGCAGCTATGCTGCCGGAGATATAGATGGCGCCGCAAACGCATTCCGGCTGGCCAGCGTTGCACACCCGGATTCTGCCGCAGCCCACAATAATCTGGCGCATGTGCTACTGGAGCAGGGCCATACGGAAAAAGCCATGCAAGTTGCGGAAAAAGCCATGAAACTGGCTGGCCAGGATGAAAGATTGCAGACTCAGATCGCTGAAACCATCAATGAAATCAGGCACAAGATGGGAAAGTCGAACTCGCCCTGACACGGCATGTGTCGATCAAAAGCCTGTATTCGCCACTATGCAACGCTTCACAGACCCTGTCCGCCGAATAAGCTCTGCCACAGATTTTTCACCGCAGCTATCTGTTGCGCCACCACTGCACTGCCAACCCGCGCCTTGCTTTCGTCCTGCAGCTTGAGTGCGTGCTGCAGGCTGCGGTATTGCCGGTAGGCGGATGCCACCTCCTCTGCCTGCCCGGCGTCGATCAGACCGAGTTCTCCCAGCTTCAGCAATAGCGCGATGTTGCCGGAGTTGGCAGTGAGGTCAGCGTATTGGTGCGCATGGTGCAGCACCAGGTACTGCACCATGAACTCGACATCGATGATACCGCCGCGGTCGTGCTTGAGGTCGAACAACTCGCTATGGTTGGGATGCGCTGCCAGCATCTTTTCGCGCATAGTGACGACTTCCTGCTTCAGCTTGGCAATATCCCGTGGCTGGCGCATGACCTCGATGCGGATCAGCTCGAACTTCTCGCCTATGCTTTTATCGCCGGCGCAGAAGCGCGCCCGCGTCAGCGCCTGATGCTCCCACAACCATGCTTTGTGCAACTGGTATTCGCGGAAGGCGTTGATATCGGACACCAGCATGCCGCTGGCACCGTCCGGCCGCAGGGCGAGGTCGGTCTCGTAAAGGATGCCGGCCGAGGTCAGGCTGCCCAGCCAGTTGCTGATGCGGATACCGTAGCGCGCATAGACTTCGCTTGCTTCCGGCGCGTCATCTTCGTAGAGGAAGATGATATCGAGGTCGGAGGCATAACCCAGTTCCTTGCCACCCAGCTTGCCGTAGCCGATGACGGCGAATTTCGGCTGCTCCCGGTGCCTGGACTTGAGGTTGGCCCAGACCGTCTCCAGCGTCAGTTCCAGAATCATATCGGCCAGTTCACTCAGATAATCGGAGAGTTTGACCAGCAGTAATTCGCCGATGACGTCCTTGACCGCAAAGCGGAAGGTATAGGCATGCTTGAAATCGCGCATGATATCCATCTGCCGCTCAACATCGCCTTCGACGTCGGCCAGACGTCGACGCAAGTCTTCGCGCATGGCAGTGAAATCCGGCTCGGCATAGAGATTGCGGGTATCGAGCAACTCATCGAGCAGAATAGGATGCTGACCCAGATACTGGATCAACCAGGGACTGGCACTGGCAAGTTTGATCAGGAAACGCAGCGCATCCGGATATTCCGCGAGCAAGGCGAGATAACTGGCACGGCGGCAGATGCCGTCTAGCAAGTCGCCGACCCGCATCAGGGTCGCGTCCGGATTCGGCTGCCGCGCAGATTGCGCGATAACGACCGGCATCAATGCATCATAGCGATGCCGGCTCAATTCCGGCAGCTGTTTGTAACGCGGCCCCTGATACAGGCTCTTGATATGGTACAGCGTCTGCCCGGCATCCTGATAGCCGATCTCCTGCAAGATATGCAGAGCCTGCTGCTCATCGACTTCTGCCAGCCAGATCTCAGTCTCGCGACTGTGCGCGGCCGCGTCTTCCTCATCTTTCGGGTCGCTGAAAACTTCGCGGAAATGCTTGTCCACCTTGGCTCGGTGTTCTTCCAGTACCGGCAGCAATGACACCCAGTCGGCGTAGCCCATGGCCAGCGCGATGCGGGCGCGGGCTTCGTCCATGGTCGGCAGGTCGTGGGTCTGCGCGTCTTCCACATATTGCAGGCGGTGTTCAAGATTACGCAGAAAGACATAGGCCGCATGGAGTTCCGCCACAGTCGATTCCGGCAATAGCCCCTTGTCCTTCAACAGATCCAGCACCTGCAGCGTCGGCCGCACCTGCAGGCTGCGATCCTTGCCGCCGCGTATCAGCTGGAACACCTGTGCGGTGAATTCGATCTCACGAATGCCGCCGCGGCCGAGCTTGATGTTGTCGTGCATATCGCGCCGGTTGACGTCGCGCTGTATCTGGATCTTGAGGTCGCGCATGGAAGCGAAAGCACCGTAATCCAAGTATTTGCGGAAAACGAAAGGCCGCAGCATATCGGCCAGTTCCTGCTCCGGCCCGGCGATGACACGGCCCTTGATCCAGGCATAACGCTCCCATTCCCGCCCCTGGTTCTGGTAATACTCTTCCAGCATGGCAAAACTGCAGGCCAGCGCCCCCTCCGAACCATAGGGCCGCAGACGCATGTCGACGCGGAACACATAACCGTCTGACGTCACTTCGTCGATGGCGGCAATCAGCTTCTTACCGAGCCGCGTGAAGAATTCCAGATTGCTGAGCGAACGCTCACCATCGGTGCTGCCGTCCTCCTCAAAGGCAAAGATCAGATCGATATCAGATGAGACGTTCAACTCGTAGCCGCCGAGCTTACCCATGCCGACCACGATCAGTTGCTGTTTCCCGCCGCTTTCACCGATTGGCTGGCCATAAAGTGCCTCCAGCCAGCGGCTGTGATGTTCCAGGGCAAACTGCACTACCACCTCAGCGAGGTGGCTGACGGTCAACGTCACTTCGTGCAGATCGGCAAGGCCGTTCAAATCGCGCGTGATGATACGCACCATGACGCGCTGCCGCAGCTTGCGTAAGGCTCGCTTGAGGCTGTCTTCATCACTCACCGCCTGCTGCTCTAGCCACTCGCGCATCTGCTGCTGCGTAATTTGCGTCTGCAAATTCTGCAGAATATCAGACAGCAACTCTGTATCGCTCATCAGCAGACGCCGCAGAAAGGGGCTGCATTGCACGGCATGCCTTAGCCTGGCTTCTTCATCATTGTCTGCTTCGGGGACTTCCAGTATCTCGGTGAGGGTGCGCATATTCAAATCAGGGTAAAGTAAATTCCGGCTTTGCCTTAGAATTATAGGTTATGGAAAAAGACTCAAACTGGCGCCTGGTCCCGGGCTTCGAACAAATGACTACGATTTTCGGCAGTCTGGATGCCGTCTTCAGTCTCAAGGGCGAGCATATCACCGGAGAGCGTCTTTCCGATGTCATTCGCGTCGAGCATCAGGGCATACGCTACTACGTTAAACGCTATTATGTTGCCGGTAAAGGCTTGCGACGCTTCTTCGGCAAGCCGCGCATCCAGAGCGAATGGGAGAACCTGCTCTGGTTTGCGCAACAAGGTATCCCGACCGCCCCGGTCGTCGCCTATGGCATGCAAAAAAGATTCGGCCTGTTCCGCCGTGGCGCCCTCATCACGCAGGAAGTCCCGGACACACGGGATCTGGCCGACATAGCAAGAAGTAATGACCCGAGACTAACGGACAGGAAATGGGTAAAGCACATCGGCCGGCAGGTCGCGGATGCCATGCGTATCATGCACGCGCACCATTTCATCCATAACGACCTCAAATGGCGAAACCTGCTGGTGGACGGACGCGGCCATCTGTATTTGATCGATTGCCCGCTCGGCGCTTTCTGGAGCGGAAAACTGTTCGAGCATCGGGTGCTGAAGGAATTCGCCACGCTCGACCGCGTGGCGCGATACAAGTTAAGCAACACTCAGCGCCTGCGCTTCTATCTGCAATACGTACAGAAAAACAGGCTGGATGCCGATGACAAAATCTTTCTACACAATCTCTCCCAACGCAAGGAGCGCAGGGTCAGCAGCTTCGCCCGGGAGTAAGGACACGGATCAACTGCTTAAACCCAGCCACAGAGGGCACAGAGAGAATCCGGCGCAATACATTTCAATGCGACATACAGCGCCACTCTTCACCCTTGCTATTGTTTTTCTCTGTGGCCTCTGTGAACTCTGTGGCAAATCGATTTTTATTCCAATTAATCAAATCACTCCCCCGATTAGGTTTCAACTGCCGTATCGCGTAAAATACCGCCTTTTCGTCTTTAGCCAGCCCCATGAGTACCTTGCAGGAAGAAATCAAACGCCGTCGCACCTTTGCCATCATCTCCCACCCGGATGCCGGTAAAACCACGCTCACCGAAAAACTTCTGTGGTTCGGCGGTGCGATTCAGGTTGCGGGCGAAGTACGTGGCCGCAAGGCGGCACGTCACGCCACCTCGGACTGGATGGAACTGGAAAAGCAACGCGGCATCTCGGTGACCTCATCAGTCATGCAGTTCCCCTACCGTGAACACATGATCAACCTGCTCGACACCCCGGGCCACGACGACTTTTCGGAAGATACCTATCGCACACTGACGGCTGTTGACTCCGCCGTGATGGTCATCGACTCGGTCAACGGCGTTGAAGCGCAGACCATCAAGCTGCTCAACGTCTGCCGCATGCGCGACACCCCCATCATCACTTTCATCAACAAGCTGGACCGCGAATCGCGTGCGCCCATCGAGTTGCTGGACGAGATCGAATCCGTGCTCGGCATGCAGTGCGCGCCGATGACTTGGCCGATCGGCATGGGCAAGACTTTCCGCGGCGTTTATAACCTCTATACCGACAGCATTTCCTTCTTCGACCGCAATGCCGAAAAAGGCACCTCGGAAACGATTCAAGGCCTGGACAACCCGCGGCTGGATGAGCTGATCGGTCATCAGGCCGAAGAGCTGCGCATCGACGTGGAACTGGTGCGCGGTGCCTCACACAGTTTCGACAGGGAAGCTTACCTCTCCGGCAAGCAAACGCCGGTCTATTTCGGCTCCGCCATCAACAATTTCGGTGTGCAATCATTGCTGGATGCCGTAGTCGACCTTTCACCGGCACCGCTACCACGTAACACCGCCACACGAAAGGTCGAACCGGACGAAGCCAAGTTCTCCGGCTTCGTGTTCAAGATCCAGGCCAACATGGACCCCAAGCACCGCGACCGCATTGCCTTTCTGCGCGTATGCTCCGGCCGTTTCGAACGCGGCATGAAGATCAAGCAAGCCACCACCGGCAAGTTGCTGGCGGTCAACAATGCCATCACCTTCATGGCGCAGGACCGCACGACCATGGATGAAGCCTATTCCGGCGACATCATCGGCATTCCCAATCACGGCACCATCAAGCTTGGTGACACCTTCTCCGAAGGTGAAGCACTCAAGTTCATCGGCATCCCGTCCTTCGCGCCGGAATATTTCCGCCGTGCGCGCATCAAGAACCCGCTGAAGATGAAGCAGTTGCAGTTAGGCTTGAAACAACTGGCTGAAGAAGGCGCGACTCAGGTCTACCGGCCGATGTTGAGTAATGACATGATTCTGGGCGCTGTCGGTATCCTGCAGTTCGACGTCGTGGCGCACCGGCTGGAACACGAATACGGCGTCGATGTTGTCTTCGAGAACGTCGACTGCTCGACTGCACGCTGGCTACGCGGCTCTGAAGCTGACCTGAAGTCGATTGCCGACAAGTACGGCTTCAATGTCGCGCTCGACGGTGCCGGCGATTACGTCTACCTGGCACCCAACCGCGTCAATCTGCAGATGGCGCAAGAACGCTACCCGGATATCCAGTTCCTGGAGACTCGGGAAATTTTCTAGAAATATACCGGGAATATTTCCCGAGTAAACCGCAGCCTCTTGCCAGCTCCGGGGCCGAACCTGTAATTTGCAATTGCATAGTAAGTCTCCGAACCGAAATGCAATCTTTGCCAGCCTCTTGGCCGGCTGCCACTCTTACAGGGGAAAAATAATGAAGAAACTTCTGCTTATTGTTGCAAGTGTCATCGCTTTCTCGATCAATCCTGCCTTTGCTGCTGTTGATATCAATACCGCTACGGCTGCACAACTGGAAGCGGTTGACGGTATCGGGCCGAAAAAGGCTGAAGCCATTGTCGAGTACCGTAAGAAAAACGGTCAGTTCAAGTCGGTCGATGAACTGGAAAACGTCAAAGGTCTGGGCAAGGCCAGCATCGACAAGATGCGCAACGAGCTGACCGTTGGCGCCGCCAAGAAAACGGCAGCCACACCAGCCAAGAAATAGACTGCCCTTTCAGCAGTAAACAAAAAGCCCCGGAAATCCGGGGCTTTTTGTTTGGTTCATCAAGAACTTATTTGACGCGCATACCGGGTTGAGCACCGCTGTCAGGCGACAAGATGAAAGGCCCGCCGCGCTCGTCACTGGCGGCCAGCACCATGCCCTCAGACAAACCGAACTTCATCTTGCGCGGCGCCAGATTGGCGACCATCACCGTCAAACGGCCTTTCAGGGTTTCCGGGTCATAAGCCGACTTGATGCCGGCGAAGACGTTACGGGTCTTTTCCTCGCCGATATCCAGCGTCAGCTGCAACAGTTTCTCCGCGCCTTCGACATGGTTGGCATCGACGATTTTGGCGATACGCAGATCGACCTTGGTGAAATCATCAATGTTGATATAGCTGGCTTCTTCCGCCGCTGGTGCTGTTGGTGCCGGAGCTGCGGCAGGCGTTGTTGAAGGTTGCATGGTTTCTTTATTAGCTTCTGTCATGGCTTCTATCTGTTTAGGGTCAATACGGGTAATCAAATGTTCATAGGTCTTGATGGCATGGCCGGCCGAAAAACTGGAATTCACAGCCTGCCAATCCAGCGGGGCCACATTGAGGAAAGATTCGATCTGTTCCGCGAGCTTCGGCAGGATCGGTTTCAAATACAAAGTCAGCAAACGGAACATCTCCAGCGCATCGGAGCAGACTTGCTGCAGCACACTGGCCTGCGCCTCGTCCTTGGCCATGACCCATGGCGCTTTCTCCGCCACAAAGCCGTTTGCAACGTCGGCCAGACGCATGATCTCACGCAGGGCACGACCGAAATCGCGCTGCTGGTAGCTCTCGGCAATGGCCGCAGCTTGCGCCTGCATCTCGGCAACAACCGGGTTATTGCCAGTCGGACTCAGTTTGCAGTCAAAATGCTTGCTGATGAAACCGGCCGTCCGGCTGGCGATATTGATGTACTTGCCGACCAGGTCAGAATTCACGCGCGCGACGAAGTCTTCCAGATTGAGGTCGATATCTTCCATCGTGCCGTTCAGTTTGGCGGCATAGTAATAACGCAGGTATTCCGGGTTCTTCACATGTTGCAAATAACTCTCGGCGGTAATAAAGGTGCCACGCGACTTCGACATCTTCTCGCCATTAACGGTCAGGAAGCCGTGGGCAAACACTTTGGTCGGCGTGCGATAGCCGGAATATTGCAGCGTGGCCGGCCAGAACAGCGCGTGGAAATAGAGGATGTCCTTGCCGATGAAATGGTAAAGCTCAGTCTGGCTGCCGGCTTTCCAGTATTCGTCAAAATTCAGCTCAGACTTACTGCACAGGTTCTTGAAACTGGCCATGTAGCCGATCGGCGCATCTAGCCACACATAAAAATACTTGCCCGGCGCATCCGGGATCTCAAAGCCGAAATACGGCGCATCGCGCGAGATATCCCAGTCGGAAAGGCCGGATTCGAACCACTCGCCCATCTTGTTGGCAGCTTCAGCCTGCAAGGTGCCGGAACGGGTCCAGGTTTTGAGAAAGTCCTCGCACTCGGACAGCTTGAAGAAGTAATGTTCGGTTTCCTTGCGCACCGGCGCTGCACCGGAAACAGCGGAGAACGGGTTGATCAGCTCGGTCGGGTTGTAGGTCGCGCCGCAGACTTCACAGGAATCGCCGTACTGGTCCTTGGCGTGACACTTGGGACACTCACCCTTGATGAAGCGGTCCGGCAGGAACATGCTCTTGACCGGGTCGTAAAACTGTTCGATGGTCCTGGTGGCGATCTTGCCGTCGGCCTTCAGTGCTTGGTAGATGCCGCACGCCAGTTCGCGATTTTCCTCGGAATTGGTCGAATAGTAATTATCGAAATTCACCAGGAAACCGGCAAAATCGGTGCTGTGTTCAGCGTGCACGCGGTCGATCAGCTGCTCCGGCGTGATGCCCTCTTTCTCGGCCCGCAACATGATGGGCGTACCATGCGTGTCGTCGGCACAGACATAATACACATCATGCCCCTGCATCTTCAGGAAACGCACCCAGATATCGGTCTGGATATATTCCACCAGATGGCCGAGGTGGATGCTGCCATTGGCATAAGGCAGTGCGGAGGTGACGAGGATTTTGCGTGGCTGAGTGTCGGACATTGAGAGAAATTCGGAGCTTAAGTAACTGAACGAAGCCACCATTTTAGCAAATGCAGCGTGCTTTCGCTGTGCATTATTACGCCTGAACCAATCACCTCTGTTTTGCGTCTCTGATAGCACATGCAGTAAACAGGCACATGGGCTAAAATTGCCCTCTACCCAACCTTTTTGTAAAAGCAGGATTCCGGCATGGCCATCACAGAAACGCAGATTCAGGAAACACTCAAGACATTGCTCGACCCCAACACCGGCAAGGACTTCGTCAGCAGCAAGTGTGTGAAGAACATCCGGATTGCCGGCAACGACATCTCGCTCGATATCGTGCTGGGCTATCCCTCAAAATCTGTGCAGACCGGGGTTCAGCAACTGGTCACCGACAAACTGAAATCCCTGCCGGATGCCGGCAATGTCACCGTCAACGTCGGCAGCCGTATCGTGCCGCACAGCGTACAGCGCGGTGTGCAACTATTACCAAATATTAAGAACATCATCGCCGTTGCCTCCGGCAAAGGCGGCGTCGGCAAATCCACCACCGCCGTCAACCTGGCGCTGGCGCTGGCCGCTGAAGGCGCGACTGTCGGCATCCTTGATGCCGACATCTACGGGCCATCTCAGCCGCAGATGCTAGGCATCAATGCCCGCCCGAACAGTACGGACGGCAAAAGCATGGAACCGCTGGAAGCGTACGGCATCCAGGCCATGTCCATCGGCTTTCTGGTCGATGTCGACACCCCCATGGTCTGGCGCGGCCCCATGGTCACCGGCGCACTCGAACAGTTATTGAAAGAAACCCGCTGGAAAGACCTCGATTACCTGGTCATCGACCTGCCGCCGGGCACCGGCGATATCCAGCTGACGCTGTCGCAGAAAGTACCAGTCACCGGCGCCGTCATCGTCACCACCCCGCAGGACATCGCCCTGCTCGACGCTCGCAAGGGCTTGAAGATGTTCGAGAAAGTCGGCATCCCCATCCTCGGCATCGTCGAAAACATGAGCACGCACATCTGCTCCAACTGCGGCCACGAGGAACACATCTTCGGCGCCGGTGGCGCGGCCGCCATGTGCAAGGACTACAACGTTGACCTGCTAGGCAGCCTGCCGCTGGACATCAAAATCCGCGAGCAAGTCGACGGCGGCAAACCCACCGTCATCGCCGAACCGGACAGCCAGATTGCCAAGACCTACAAACAGATCGCCCGCACAGTCGGCATCAAGCTCTCACAACAGGCGCTGGATCACAGCAGCAAGTTCCCGAACATCGTGATTCAGAACACCTGATCCGTCGTGCCGAATTTAAAAGACTTCGTCGAAAAAATTCGATACGAAAGAAATTTATCCGACGAAGTCCCCAACTTTGACCCAAACAATGGAAATGAGAACGCCCGGTTTCTATTTCTACTGGAGGCGCCTGGGCCCAAAGCAATAGAAAGCGGCTTCATCTCATTTGATAATCCTGATGAAACTGCCAGAAATTTCAAACGTCAACTTACATCCGCAGGCATAAGCCGGGAAGACATCGCCTTATGGAATGTGGTGCCTTGGTATCTGGGGAATGCATCTCAGACCAAGATCAGCGCGGCAACATCTCAAGACGTGAAAAGCGCACTGCACTATCTCAAAGAATTACTTGGATTATTAAACAACCTGGAATGCATCGTTCTCGTTGGCGCAGCCGCCAGAAAATCTCATATATATCTGTCACAGCACACCAAGTTAAGAATTTTAAGCTGCCATCATCCGTCACCGCGGGCCATAAATATTTCTCCCAAATTCGATGAAGAGAACATTTCAGTTTTTAAGGCACTAAACAATTAACTGCTGTCAATTTAAGCTTTTAATCGTCGGCCTCTTTCCACACATTTCCCTGCTGCCATGCCGAGCAACGGAGGCAATCCAAGAGATTTCGGCGAGCATTGTTTGAAGTCCGCAGTAGCTCACGATTCTTGTGAGCTACCAGGCTGAGTTGCGCAGCCGCTTGGATTGTCGAGTAGCGCAGGGAAGCCGAAGGCCATGGCAGGGGGCAGCCTTTTCTTTCCCCGATTTCTTTTGGCTGAGCAAAAGAAATCGGGTCGGCGGTCGGCCGAGACCGACAAAAAAGCCCGCATATGCGGGCTTTTTCATATTCACTGACCAAACACCGTCAGCTCAACCGAACACCATAACCGCAAGGGTCATGCCCATCAAGTGCCCGCTCCTGCATCGCGACCTTGGTGCCATAACCGCAAGGGTCATGTCCGCCAAGTACCCGCTCCTTCGTCGCGACCTTGGTGCCACCGCAAAGGGTTATGTCCGTCCTCGCTAAGCCGCTCAAGCAGCTAGTCGGACGCCAAACACATAGACATCCACACCAGCCTCCGGCCTGATCACCGTCGCCGGAATCCCCACCCCCTTGCGCCAGTTATCCACCGCCTCCTGCTTGCCTGCCCCTGTCACCAGAAAGATGACCTCTCGCGCCTGACTCAAGCGCCTTGCGCTGATGGAAATCCGCTCCGCCGGCGGCTTGGGCGAATTGAAGACAGGGAAGGCATCAACACTGTCATCCCAGGCATGGCCGGGGAACAGGCTGGCAGTATGGCCATCTTCACCCAGACCCAGTAGCACCAAATCAAAATCACCCACATCCTTCAGCGTTTCGGCATAGGCTTTCGCGCCTTCTACCGGTCCGAGTTCGGCCGGAATGTCGTGAATCTGGCTTGCTGGAACCGGCACGTGGTTAAGCCAGGCTTCGCGCGCCATCAGGCTGTTGCGGTCCTTGTGATCAACCGGCAGGCAGCGGTCATCGTTATGATAGATGTGCCATTTGCTCCAATCGGCATCGGCATGACGTAGCAATTCATACACTTGCCTGGGTGTAGTGCCACCTGCCAGCACGATGGAAAAGCTGCCGCGTGCAGCAATCGCGCTGCTGGCAACTTGAAGAATGCACTGCAGGGTGGCCTGGTTGATCGCGTCCTGCGATTCGAATTGATGCCAACGTGAAATTTGACCATTGGCGCCGGTGACTTGGCTTGAGTTTTGCATGAATCTGATTTGCCTTTACGTTATAATTGACAGGCTGTAATGGGAAGCCCTGAATAAGTCCCCCAGGTACAAACCGAAGCACGGCTACAGCGAGGATTTATTCAGGGCTTTCTCTGATACAACTTACTTAATATATTACCTTACACAATAAGGTGATGTTACATCAATCCTCATCAAGGAAAACACAATGAAATTAGCAATAATCGGTTTGGGCAAAATGGGCGGCAACATGGCGGCTCGTCTTCTTCGCAACAACATTGAAGTGGTCGGCTTTGACTTCAATCACGAAACCGTCAGCCAACTGGTTGCCAAGGAAGGCATGGAAGGCGCAAGGTCTGTCGAAGATGCAATCCAAAGACTGCCCGAGCAGAAAATCGTCTGGCTGATGCTGCCTGCCGGCGAAATCACCGAAAACCAGATCAAGGATCTGGTCCCCATGCTAAACAAGGGCGATATCGTCATTGATGGCGGTAACTCCAACTACAAACACAGTATGCGTCGTGGCCAGTTCCTGGCTGAGCACGGCATTGAATTCATGGATTGCGGCACCTCCGGCGGCATCTGGGGCCTGGAAAACGGCTACTGCCTGATGTACGGCGGCACCAAGGAATCTGCCGCCATCATGGAACCTGTCATGAAGGCGCTGACTCATGAAGACCGCGGCTGGGCACACGTCGGCCCGATCGGTTCCGGCCATTTCACCAAGATGATTCACAACGGTATTGAATACGGCATGATGCAAGCCATGGCAGAAGGCCTAGACCTGATCAAGGGCAAGGAAGAGTTCAACCTTGATCTGGCGCAGATCACCGAACTGTGGCGCCATGGCTCCGTCGTTCGCAGCTGGCTGCTCGACCTGACTGCAGAAGCTCTGAAGCACGACCAGGATCTGGGTGATGTTGCACCTTACGTTGCCGACTCCGGCGAAGGCCGCTGGACTGTGGTTGAAGCGGTTGAACAAGGCGTGGCAGCTCCTGTTCTGACCATTGCCCTGCAAATGCGTTTTGCCAGCCAGGACGATCACGGCTACAGCTACAAACTGCTGTCCATGATGCGTAACGCTTTTGGCGGCCATGCGGTCAAAACCCATTAAGCTGACTTAATCGCCATCGCTAAAGGCGCATTTGCATTACGCGAATGCGCCTTTAGCGACTACCGAAAATTATTAAATCACCGTAAAAAGCTGTAAAATTACGGACTTGTCACTCAAATACCTACGGAATCTGATTTCATGAATAAAATCGACCCCTGCACCCTAGTGCTGTTCGGCGCCAGCGGTAACCTATCCCGCGTCAAACTCATGCCTGGCCTCTTCCGCCTCGATGCACTGGGGCGCCTGCCGAAAGACATGAAGATTCTCTCCGTCGGCCGAGGTGAAGTCAGTCAGGAAGCGTGGCACGCCGATATCAAGGGTATGCTAGATGCCAAATTCAAAAATGGCTACGACAAAAAAGCGCTCGAAAGCTTTTTATCCCGAAATCATTACCATGCCAATCCGCCAACCGATCCGGATGCATTCAAGAAGATGAAAGCTGCTCTGTCGAACGAGTCCGTTTTCCCTCAGAATCTCGCTTACTTTCTCTCGGTGCGTCCGTCAGATTTCGCACAAGTGGTTGACCAATTAGCCTCCGTTGACTTGCTGAACGAGGAAAAATTCTGGCGCCGTGTGCTTATTGAAAAGCCGTTCGGGACTGATTTGCAAAGTGCAGAATCCTTGCAAAACGCGCTGACCAAACACCTGAAAGAGCACCAGATTTACCGTATCGACCATTACCTTGGAAAATCTGCCATCTACAATGCGATGTTGACACGATTTACCAACACAATATTCGAACCAATCTGGAGCAATAAATACGTAGATCACGTGCAGATCACCAACAACGAAACGCTTGGGGTCGGAGACCGCACCACTTTCTACGATGCGACCGGAGCACTGCGTGACATGTTCCAGAGCCATCTGCTGCAAACCTTGGCGATGGTTGCAATGGAAAAACCAAAAGATCTGTCTCCCGGGAGTATCCGCGCAGAGAAAATCAAATTACTACAATCCATTCGTCCGATAAACGTTGCCAACATCAATACTCAAGCCTTTCGTGCGCAATATTCTGCAGGTCGAGTATGTGTGGGTGACGGCCATGGAGAAAACGTGCATGGCTACTTGGAAGAGCTTAAGCGTGACGGCATTGAGAGCAGTAACACCGAAACCTACGCCGCCGTCAAACTATGGATAGACAACGAGCGCTGGAAAGGCGTACCTTTCTATGTCCGCACCGCAAAGCGAATGCATGAAGGTAACACCGCCATCTCCATCCGCTTCAAGAAAGCACCAATGCTATTGGCTGAAGACCAACATCAAAATTGGTTAATCATCAACATCCAGCCACGCGAATGTATCAAACTGGAAATTGAGTCCAAACTGCCAGGACTTGACATTCAGACCCGTACGCTGAGCATTGATGGGCCACAGCGCCAAACAGGTGACGACACAGTGGATTCCTACGAAACCCTTCTACTCAACCTGATGGAAGGCGACAATTCCCTCTTCCTGCACATTGACGAAGTCAAAGCACAATGGAAGTTGGTAGACCCTATCGTCAAAGCTTGGGCAGAAGACAAAGGTCATTTATATCAATACCGCGCCGGCAACCGGGATCCTGAAGAATCCAAAATTATCTTTGAAAGCGAAGACCAGTTCTGGCGCTATAGCATTGAACTGGGCGGCGACGCACACTAAACTGAGCGCACGACCACGGCCGCGAGTGTTCGCGGCCGTTTTCAATCGAATAAAGGGAAGAGCATGAGCATCAAATCCGACAAGTGGATACGCAGAATGGCTGAACAACACGGCATGATCGAGCCATTCGAACCAGGCCAGGTCAAACAGACGCCGGATGGTCAACGCCTGGTTTCCTATGGCACCTCGAGCTATGGCTACGATATCCGCTGCTCGCGAGAATTCAAGCTCTTCACCAACCTCAACAGCACCATCGTCGACCCGAAGAATTTCGACCCCAACTCCTTCGTTGAAGTTAACGCGGATTACTGCATCATCCCGCCGAACTCCTTTGCTTTGGCCAGAACCGTGGAATATTTCCGCATTCCTCGCAATGTACTGACCATCTGCCTCGGAAAATCAACCTATGCGCGTTGCGGCATCATCGTCAACGTCACACCTTTCGAGCCGGAATGGGAAGGCTACGTCACGCTGGAATTCAGCAACACCACGCCGCTACCGGCCAAGATCTACGCCAACGAGGGTTGCGCACAGGTACTGTTCTTCGAAGCAGATGAAGATGATGTCTGCGAAACCTCCTACAAGGACCGTGGCGGCAAGTACCAGGGCCAGGTTGGGGTCACTCTGCCTAAAATTTAACAGGCCGTTGAAAACGTTGCGAGGATGGCCGGATGCAACCGCTGGGGCCGTGTCCGTCAAGGGCCCGCTCCTCCGTCGCGACCTTGACGCCACAAGGCGCACGGAGCACAGCGACCGAGAAAACGCAGTTTCAGTGCAGGCTCACCTGCGAAGCAGGTTATGCAGAGCTACAATCAAATAGATAGACGAGGAAGCGAAAACATAGTTTCGGAGAAGGCTGACCTTGGCTATGCCAAGGTTAAGCGAGGCGGCCGAAGCCAACACCGCGCAACGTCGCAGACGGTCCACCGCAGTAGTTTTTCAATGACCTGCTAGGCCAAGACACTTGCCACAGCGCGTATACATGCTATATTCGGCGCTCTTACATCTTTAGCCATCAGCATCACGGACAGCCTATGAAATTCAGATTCCCAGTCGTCATCATCGACGAAGATTTCCGTTCCGAGAACTCATCGGGTCTCGGTATCCGTGTACTGGCCAAAGCCATCGAAAATGAGGGTTATGAAGTGCTGGGTGTTACCAGCTACGGCGACCTGACGTCATTCGCGCAACAGCAAAGCCGCGCCTCTGCCTTCATCCTGTCGATCGATGATGAAGAGATTGTCGAAGAAAAACCGGAAGCGCTGGAGAATCTGCGCAAGTTCGTCGACGAGATCCGTTACCGTAACGAAGAGATTCCGATCTTCCTGCACGGTGAAACCCGCACCTCGCGCCATATCCCCAACGAGATTCTGCGCGAACTCAACGGCTTCATCCACATGCATGAAGATACACCGGAGTTTGTTGCACGCTATATTGTGCGAGAAGCCCGCACCTATCTCGACAGCCTGGCGCCACCGTTTTTCCGTGCGCTGGTGCATTACGCGGCCGACGGTTCCTATTCCTGGCATTGCCCCGGCCACTCCGGCGGTGTCGCCTTCCTGAAGTCGCCGGTCGGCCAGATGTTCCACCAGTTCTTCGGTGAGAACATGCTGCGCGCCGACGTCTGCAATGCCGTCGATGAGCTGGGACAACTGCTGGACCATACCGGCCCGGTCGCCGCTTCCGAACGCAATGCAGCACGCATCTTCAACTGCGACCACCTGTACTTCGTCACCAACGGCACCTCGACTTCCAACAAGATCGTCTGGAACTCGACCGTTGCACCGGACGATATCGTCGTCGTCGACCGCAACTGCCACAAATCGGTCTTGCATTCCATCATCATGACCGGCGCGATTCCGGTGTTTCTGATGCCGACCCGCAACCACTTCGGCATAATCGGCCCGATCCCGAAAGAGGAATTCGCCTGGGAAAACATCCAGAAGAAGATCGCTGCCAACCCGTTTGCTACCGACAAAAACGCCAAGCCGCGTGTACTGACTATCACGCAGTCTACTTATGACGGCGTGCTGTATAACGTCGAAGAGATCAAGGAAATGCTGGACGGCAAGATCGACACCTTGCATTTCGACGAAGCTTGGCTGCCACATGCAACTTTCCACGATTTCTACGGCGACTACCATGCCATCGGTGCCGACCGTCCTCGCTGCAAGAGCTCCATGGTGTTCTCCACGCAATCCACGCACAAGCTGCTGGCTGGTCTCTCGCAGGCCTCGCAGATTCTGGTGCAGGATGCCGAGGAGAATCGTCTGGACCGGGATGTCTTCAACGAAGCCTACCTGATGCACACTTCAACCAGCCCGCAATATTCCATCATTGCCAGCTGCGATGTGGCAGCCGCCATGATGGAAGCGCCGGGCGGTACCGCGCTGGTCGAGGAATCCCTGCGCGAAGCTCTCGATTTCCGCCGTGCCATGCGCAAGGTGGACGAAGAATGGGGCACCGATTGGTGGTTCAAGGTCTGGGGTCCGAACGACCTGTCGGAAGAAGGTCTGGAAGAACGCGAAGCCTGGATGCTGAAAGCCAACGAACGCTGGCACGGATTCGGCAATCTGGCCGAAGGCTTCAACATGCTGGATCCGATCAAGGCCACCATCATCACCCCGGGGCTGGATGTTGACGGTTCATTCTCCGAGGAATTCGGCATACCGGCGGCCATCGTCACCAAGTATCTGGCCGAACACGGCGTCATCGTCGAGAAGACCGGCCTCTATTCCTTCTTCATCATGTTCACCATCGGCATCACCAAGGGCCGCTGGAACACCATGGTGGCTGCCTTGCAGCAGTTCAAGGATGACTACGACAAGAACCAGCCCTGCTGGAAGGTGCTGCCCGAGTTTGTTGCCAAGCACCCGCGCTACGAGCGTGTTGGCCTGCGCGACCTGAGTACGCAGATCCATGAGGTCTACAAGGCCAATGATGTCGCCCGCCTGACCACCGAGATGTACCTGTCCGACATGGTGCCGGCGATGAAACCGACCGACGCCTTTGCCCGCATGGCACACCGCAGGATCGACCGGGTACCTATCGACGAGCTTGAAGGCCGCATCACGGCTGTGCTATTAACGCCTTACCCACCTGGCATTCCGCTGCTGATTCCGGGCGAACAATTCAACCGGAAGATTGTGAATTACCTGAGATTCGCCCGCGATTTCAACGAACGCTTCCCCGGTTTCGAAACCGATGTACATGGCCTGGTCAAGGGCAACATTGACGGCAAGTCCATGTATTACGTGGATTGCGTCACGCAGGCCTGACTACCGGAAGTGTTTCTTAATCAGCCGCGCTGAACGCGGAGATACGTCACATAGCTGAAGGACAGACCGTTGGCAGAAACATGGGGATCGCGCGCGACCTCCCGCCACTGCTGACGGTCGAATTCCGGCAGGAACGCATCACCCTCGTACTCGGCATGGATCTCCGTCAGATACAGTTTATCCGCCAGTTCAAATCCTTCCGCATAGAGCTCTGCACCGCCGATCAGAAAAGCCTCTGGGTCATCACCGCATTTTGCAATAGCCTCCTGCAGGGAATGTGTGATCACCGCGCCGGGCACCGCATAATCCCTGTTACGCGTGACAATGACCGTTGTTCTGCCCGGCAACAGCCGATTCAGTGACTCATAGGTTTTTCTGCCCATGATGATATGATGGCCCGTGGTCAATGCACGAAAACGTTTCAGATCTTCCGGCAGGTGCCAGGGCAGCGTATTGTTGATACCGATGATGCCGTTGCCGGAAACGGCCACAATAAGTGAGAGGGATGTCATGCCTCGATTATACTTTCCGTTCTTACATCCCGCTGCGATGATTTCACTGTGTTGATCTTCAAATGATTTTCTTCAAATAGCGAAACTGCAAATTGCGTATCAGTTATCCGAATTCTTTCCTCAAGCTGCTGCTGATCGGCTTCATGCTGGCCCTGCTGCCGCTACTGTTTGCCTTCGGCAATGCCATGCTGCATGTCGACCGCCTGGCGGAGCAAAGCCAGAGCACGCTGGCACAGGCGGTGCAGGCAACCCGTACCAGTCGCATGCTGATAGAACAACTCAGTCAGATGGAGCGCAGTGCAAGACAATACTTCGTACTGCAGGACAAACTGCTGCTGGACAACTACAAAGTTGCGCAGGAGAAATTCAATGGCGCCATCCTCGAACTGAGTGCAATCCCTCTGGGGCAGGACCAGCGTCAGGCTCTGGACAAGCTGGCAAAAGATGAAGCCGCATTGCATACCGACATCCTGATCCACACCCATGCGCTGACACCCCCAGAAACTATCGTTGCGCGCTTCCTCGATCTTTCGGCCCAGGCGCAGAATATTCTGGCGGAAAACAATCGACTGATCGATCTGGAGTCCGCCACCCTTTCCGAGGCCGCACAACAGACTCAAAAAATGATGCTGCAGCAAACCATCACCCTAGTCCCTGTTGCACTGATAGCCGCCCTGATCATCACATTCCTGGTCGCCCAGCCGATCCGCCGCATGGATGCGGCGATACGACGCCTTGGCAATGGCGAATACTCCGAACCCATCAGCATCGATGGTCCGGGTGACCTGCGCAATCTGGGCGAACGTCTGGACTGGCTGCGCCAGCAATTACTGGAACTGGAACAGCAGAAACAGCGCTTTCTGCGTCATATCTCTCACGAGCTCAAGACGCCCCTGACCGCAATACGTGAAGGCAGCGAGCTATTACACGATGAAGTCGGTGGCAAACTCACACCGCAGCAGCGCGAAATCGCCGGCATACTGCGCGAAAGCAGTCTGCGCCTGCAAAAGATGATAGAGAATCTACTGAGCTACACAGCAGTAAATTCCCAGAAAATAGTGCTCATAAAGGAACGCGTTGCAGTGATAGCCGTCATAGAAGCAGTGCTCGCACACTACTCGCTGAGTCTCAGCAGCAAGCAGATCAGAATCACTCAGGACTACCAGCCGCTGACGCTGATGGCAGACAAGGAAAGACTGCAAACGATTATCGATAACCTGATTTCAAATGCCATTAAATACACGCCGAAAGGCGGTACCGTCCATATTGCCGTCAAACAGTCTGGACAATTCGGCATTTTTGAAATCCATGACCAGGGGCCGGGCGTATTACCCGCCGATCGCTATCGAATGTTTGAGCCTTTCTATCGCGGCAGCGGCTCCTACGACAGTCTGGTCAGTGGCAGCGGTCTTGGTCTGTCGATAGCAAAAGAGTATGTTGATGCCCATGGTGGAGAAATCATCTTGCTACCATCGGACTATGGTGCACATTTCTGTGTACGTTTACCATTGGAGTCCGGAGATAATGGATAGAAGTGCCCCATGAATTTGTTTAATCTGCCAGGCCTGTTCTGCCTCACAGCGATACTGCTAGCCCTGGCCGGCTGCGCACAGCTGCCTCAAAATGCAAGTAAAAACGGTGGCAGCGCCCCAGTCACGGACGCCCACCCGGCTAGATCAGATTTCAGGAGCATTCTTGCTTTCTCGCAGGATTTCCCAAAGCTATCGCTGGAAGCACAGCGGAAAGAGCTGACCAGACTGAATCTAACTGCTGCCTACAATGCCCCGTCGAAATTAATGCTGGCCATGGCTTACGGCCTGCCCAACAGCCAGCTGCGTGACGCCTTCAAGGCACAAACACTACTGGATGAAATTACCGTGGACAAACGCCTGGACGTGGAGAGTTTGACCTTGGCTGCAATCATGCGTGACTACATCAGTGAAACGAGTAAATCTGCGCAAAAAACCAGAGAAGAACAAAAGCGTGCGGATGCGTCCCAGCAGCAGCTGGACGAACTGCAGAAGAAGCTGGACGAACTGCAAAAGAAACTCGATGATCTGAAGAATATTGAGAGAACGATGGTCGACCGCGACCAGGGAGTCAAGAAATGACCAGCACAAGTACGCCAGCCCTGGATAGCCAGGCTGGCAAACGCATACTGACGGTCGATGATGATCCGGATATCCTGAAACTGCTGAACATGCGGCTGAATGCTGCCGGTTATCAGACCATGTCAGCCAGCAATGGCGAGGAAGCACTGGCCCAGATCGCCATCAATCGGCCGGCACTCGTCATCAGCGATTTGCGCATGCCCGGCATGGACGGACTCTCACTATTCGATGCCATCCACCAGAGCGACCCTGCGCTGCCGCTAATCATGCTGACGGCACACGGCTCGATTCCGGAAGCCGTGGATGCAACGCAGCGCGGCGTATTCGGCTTTCTGACCAAGCCGTTCGACAGCAAATCCCTGCTGCAACAAGTTGAAGCCGCACTGCGTACTACCGCCGGCACCCATGCCGGCAAGCAGAATAACAACATCGAAAGCTGGCGCGCCGAGATCATGACACGCAGCCCGCAGATGGAGAACTTACTGGGACAGGCCAAGCTCATCTCCAACTCGGATGCCAGTGTATTGATCCAAGGCGAGAGCGGTACCGGCAAGGAGCTGTTCGCACGCGCCATCCACCAAGCCAGCCCACGACGCGATCATCCCTTCATTGCCATCAATTGCGGCGCGATTCCGGAGCAGTTACTAGAGTCCGAACTGTTCGGCCACAGCAAGGGGGCATTTACCGGGGCTTTGCGCGACCACAAAGGTCTGTTCCAGAGCGCTGATGGCGGCACGCTGTTTCTGGATGAAATCGGCGATATGCCCATGCCTTTGCAAGTCAAACTGTTGCGTGCACTTCAGGAGCGCACCATACGCCCGGTTGGCTCCAACAGCAGCATACCAATCAACGTCCGGGTGATTTCCGCAACCCATCGCACCCTAGCGGAAGAAATGAAATCCGGCCGTTTCCGCGAGGATCTTTACTACCGTATCAATGTGGTCGGCCTTGAGATACCCGCGCTGGCGGCACGTCGCGAAGATATCTCCCTGCTGGCCAACAGCTTCCTGAATCGCCTGAGCGAGAAATACGGAAAGCATCTCAATGGATTTGCGCCCGAGGCCATGGAATTGCTGATTGCCGCGCCCTGGCCCGGCAATGTTCGTCAGTTGCAAAACATTGTAGAGCAGACCGTCGTACTCTCCACCACCTCTCTGGTGCCGGCATCCCTCGTGCAGAAAGCGCTGCATGATGATATCGGCGGCATACTGCCTTTCGAGACCGCACGCAAAAACTTCGAACGCGATTATCTGATCAAACTGCTCAAAGCGACCAATGGCAGCGTCACTCAGGCTGCACGCCTGGCGCAACGAAACAGAACGGAGTTCTACAAACTCCTGCAGCGCCATGAGTTGACGCCAGCGCTATTCAAGGAAAACCCGCCAGCTGGTTAGCGTCGTGATTTTGAGACAATAATTTCCTTTATTTTTCAACAACTTACTCAATACATAATTTTTCCGTCTGTATTCAACTACAGATTGAAGTCTTTAAAAAACCGAAAAAAACACCTAACCATATGATTTAAAGAAAGTTTCTAAAGTTGGCACGCCTCATGCTGTTATCTCACTGTGTATTGTTTTACTTGAGGATACAGCATGAACCCTGATAACAAATTCAAAGACTCACGCAAGACCAAACTGGCCGCAGGCGTGCTCGCTACAAGCGCCGCGCTGACACTCGCCGTTATAAGTTCACAGGTAGTCGCTATCGGTACGGAAGATAGTATCAACCAAAAGCCGCTATCTGCTGAATTCAAAAGACTTGACATCAATTCCGATCAGCAGCTTTCACAAGAAGAGGTAGCCAAAGACAAGGATGTCAGCAGCTACTTTTCCGAAGCCGACATCGATCAGGACGGCCTTCTTTCTGTTGATGAATACATCAATTTCAAGAGCAATGTGCAACAAAAACGCGTCTCAGCCTATATCGACGACGCAACGGTGACTGCCAAGGTAAAAGCGGAACTGATCAATGATGCTGGTCTGGATGGCATCGATATCAGCGTTGAAACACACAAGGGCCAGGTCATTCTCAGCGGTTTCGTCAACAATGGCGAGCAACTGCTGAGAGCCGTGCATATCGCATCAGGTGTCAATGGTGTGCAATCCGTTAAAAACGCACTGATCATCCGGAGCTAGCTGAACATGGCGCTGAGCAGACTTATCAGGCCGTTGCATGTCTGTGTGCATCCATGATGTCGTGCATCATCGCGCAAAGACAGCGCATAGAGAGCGTGCCAATCGATCAGATTGTCGAAGGCTGCCCTATCCTGGATAACACCGTTGGCAGCAAGTCTGCATCCGGCATAAATACTACAAACCACATTCATACAAACAAGGCAAAACGCGAAAAGGAGTTGATCAACAGACAGGCTTGCGATGCATCCGGGAATCTTTTTCACCGATTCTATTTCCAGGAACCATAATCAAGACATCGCCCGTCAGCAAGGATTAATGATGAAAAACTTAAAACTGAAAACATCACACCCGATCGTTCTGTCTGCGGCTATCGTACTGACAGTATTAAGTATAGTTGGCAGCATTGCGATTGCCGACCTGGTTCCGGCATCCGATGCACCAATAAAAGCCAGCGACGAGAAAGTACATAAGAGTAATCCACCTGTCAGTTCAGATAGATCAACAGATGACAATGCTTACGTCAGCACCACACGGATTGCAAAGGTTGATTATGAGCAAAATACCGTCAGTAGCGTCGTCAAACCGAAACTTACGGATTGTTTCAATTGCGGCGTAGTGGTCGCGATTGAAACCATTCCCGGCAAACTCTCGGCAAGAGATACGGCTGACACTGCGTTAAAACCGCATGCAGGAGATCTGTTCAATAATCACCTTGATAACTATCTGGATGCGCACAGAAAAAATGCCAGGCTGATCGTCCTAGATAAGTCAAAAGCTGAGTCAAGTACCGAGGCCAACACCAAGGCAAGCACCGACCTGAGCCGTAACCATGATGGCAACGCACATGCAAAAGAGGCCGCATATATCATCAAGGTACGTATGCAGAATGGCCGTCACCTTACCGTCAACCTGAACGCACCACCACAGCAAAAAATTGGCGACAAGGTAAGAATCATCAACGAAAGAACCATTACCGCATAAACGACTTATCTCCACCACCCTCCCCTGACAGCGGGCCTTCCTCTCCCCGAGAAGGTTCCGCTTTTTTTTGACTTGAACAGACTGAACATCAGCCAAAAGTCTACAGCCAATATACAAACCCAGATTCGACAGAAGCTCAATGTGCAGAGTACCAGCCAGATGGTGCACCTCGCCATCAGCTACGGCATCCTGTAGAAGCCGTCCTGCAATTAAAAGCCGATCCTGCTTTTAATCCAGCCCCACCAGGAAGCCGTTTCCGGGCGGTCTACTTTTTTACGAGGTAATCCTCCAGACCGATCAAGCCCTCCCTGACATAACTATTTACTGACAATTGGGCGGCGGCATCGTCCATTCCTGCCGGCGGCTCGTTTGTCGTATCAGCCCGATAGTATCGGGCAATCCAGACGACATTCGCATTATCTCCTTCGGCCTTGACCTTGATTCTTCCCGTCAGCGAACTGACCGGCAACACCTTGACCTCGGAGTCGCTGCCCAAGCGATATGAAATTGACATCTCACCCGGCAGGATCTCATCGATTTCCTCTGTTATTTTGCCGCCGTTCTTCAGCGTAAGCGCGCGCTTCAGTTGACCATCTGCTTTGCATTCTGCAACCTGTGGATGCCAGTTCAGAATTGCACAGGGTTCACTGAGCGCCTTCCAGACTGTAGCCGGAGGAACTTTAAACAATACGGACTGATCAGTTTTTTGGGGAGTCGGCCCATGCGCATAAACGGGAAAAGTGATGGCAGAGATTAATAATGCCTGTAGCAGTTTCATGATTTCTTCCTGAAAAATAAGTGTTGTTGAAAAAGTTGATGTGCGGATATCGGGATGTAAAAAATCAGAATCAGCCACATGGCCGGTAACACCAGCCACGGCCTTAGATCGGAAGCGGCAGTGCGCCAAACCGACATTTCATTTGATGTAATAACCCGACCGATCTCTTTTCCCTTCATCAGTTCACGGTAGGTCAAACCGGTATCTTTTGCGATTTTCTGCAGATTATTCTGATCCAGCGCAGAAATGTGTGCATTGGCTGATTCCTTCGGCGCACTGCCATGTGGTGCATTTCTGCCGTGATACCCTTGCTGCTGTTCCATATCTGCTACGGATTGGATTTCGGAGATACCGAAAGTCGCAAATCGCTGGACATCGTCTGCACCCCAGTAGCCGGTGATATTGTCGTCCTGATCCAGCAATGGAATCTGACCTGAGGATTGCGAACCCAGCCCGAAAATCACACCCTTTACCTTGCCTTGTTCACCCTCGAATACGGGGGCATATCTAGCACTGATTTCAGGTGCCTGATTACCATCCGTAAAAAAAGCGAGCCGCATTTCCGGTCCGAGTCTGGAAGCTTGATCTATGGCACTGAACACGCCATTGGCAATATAGGAATCCGCTGCCCATGCCATGCGCCAATCAATGCTGGCGATGGTTTCATCCAATGCCGCAAAGTGCGTACAGACCTCGAGCGGATGCAGGATATTGGCCGTACTGCGCTCAGTGAACAACCCGAGCGACACCCGCGATCCGCAGGGCAGACTACGCAACGCCTGGCGCATCTGCTGCTTGGCAAACGCCAGCCTGCTGAGCCCGTTGCCACTCGTCACGGCATCGCGCACATTCATGCTCTGGGTGATATCGACCACGAAATACCAATCGTAGACGCGGCTTGGCAACTGCGCCCTGGGTTCGAACAGGCTCAAGAAAAGCAACAACAGGGCACTGACCAATAAACGGCCTCGTACATCAAGATGGCGCCAGAACTTCATGGCATCCCACGCGGGAATCCGGGTATCGACGACCATCCGTCAACCGTCTCGGCTTGATCTGGTTCATCTTGCGCACTCTTGCTGTGCTTCAGCTCAAATAATGGAGACAAACGCAGCGCCAGTTCATAGTTGTATTTGGCCTCATACCATGCAGGATCCAGACGCATGGCTTCGCGATAGCTCTCCTTGGCCAAGGCAAGCAAGGTGGTGATCTGATCGAAAGCATCCAGTCCCCGCTCTTCGAGCAAATGATTCGCCCGGGCCAGATAGAGATTGCCGGAATTGAAATACGACGACTTCCGAACGGTGTGAGAACCCCTGGATAAGGCTTCCGCATAAAGTGCCAGCGACTGCTGAATATCACCATGCCTTGCCCGGTAAACGGCATTGGCAAACAAGGCATCCGCTGCGCGGCTTTCATGCAAGGACTGCGCTTCAACATTTGCGTTATAAATACCCGCCTGATACAGGCTGACAATCAGCCATACCGACGCGGCCAGGGAAAGGCAGAACAGCAATACCATCAATTGGAATAATTTCAGGCGCCGCGCCATTTTTTTACCTCCGTCAGATGTAATGCCAATACGCCACACCCACTGAGCAAGGCCGGCAGATAGAACAACCATGAAAGATCGTGCCTGGGAGCCGTCTGGTAGTAGCGCACAGGCTTGTTTTTCAGCCGCGCAATATCAGCCAGTGCACGTTCCACGGCTAACGGGTTGTCAGCCTCATAAGCACGATATGGGGTACCCAGCGTGCCGAAATAGCGGTGCAACTGATACTCCGGATAAGCATCCTCATCGCCCTCAGCCGGTGCGACTTTCAAGCTGGCGCCATTGGCAGAACGCAGATAAATCCAGAATAGCGAAGCGCCCTCACGCTGAAACATGTTGCGCAACATTTCCTGGGTCTTGGCATCAAGATAGGCACCGCCATCCGAAACCAACAACACCACACGCGAACCGGTTACCGGCCGACCCTTGAAATAATCAAGCGCCATGCCCAGACCGCGCGCCACTGCCGTAAAACCCATGCCTCCGGCTTCCGTCGCACTCAGTCCGGCCAATACCGCTTCCCGGTCCCCTCCCAGCGGAGCGACCAGAATCGGCGAAGTGCTGAATGTCACCATACCAAGCAAATCTTCCCTGCCCTGGCTGACGAAATCCTGCAATACCCGGCGTGCGGCTGCCATTTTGGACTCACGCTCACCAGCGGGCGGGTCGGCAAAATCATCATTCATGCTGGCACTTCTATCCAGCACGATCATGACATGCGCGCCACTGCCGACGCGTTCCACGACATTCTCTGCCCAATAAATGCCGGACAAACCCATGGCAATGAACACAATCGCCAAAGCTCCCAGCAGGCGCCAGAGCCGCTCTATCCATACGGAAAGCGCATCGACTGGCAGACGTGCCAGAGACGGATAGGGAAATGCCGGATAGTTTTTCATCAACAAGGGAAAAAACGCCAGCAAGGACCACAGCAGATACCATGGTTGCCCCACCATCAGCTTAGAGAACGCTTGCATCATCAGTCTCAGGACTCCAGCGCCCGAAGTTTACAGCCCAATTGATATAGCCTCTCGAAGTCCGCTGTTTCCGCTTCTCCGGCAAAGAACAAACGGTCGGAATCGGCATACAACTGCTCCAGTTCCTTGCGTAATGGAAGCATCCATGGATTGCGTTCAAACAGCAGATACAAACGCTCCCGACTCAATGCCATGCCGGCACTTGTATCGCCGGCATGCCGCAGGCTCTTCATGGCTGCATGCAATTGCTCTTGGCCTTCACGTTTGCTTTTACGAATCGTCCGAATTTCCCTACAGGCTACGCGATATGGCCTGCTCCATCTTTGCCCCAGTTGCAGCCAGTCAAAATACCAGCCTAAATAGATCACCGTGCCAAGCAACACCAACAGGGCTGCAACCAATCCCATCTTCATTCCTGTCGTCATCCTTGACTGCGGCTCTACATCCGGCATATGTTGCAAACGTCCAGCATCCATACGTGCAGGTAGCAACGATGAAACAATAACGCGTGCCGGACTCGGTTCGGCATGTATGGTACTGTCGTCAAGCCGGAACAGCAGTCGCAACGGCATCAGGGGATAGGCGCGGACTTCCTGTAGCACCTGGAATATCTGCCAATCCAATACCAGCGTATGCCGCGTCATGGTTTTCATATCCTCAAACTGCCATTGAGCATCGCGCAACTCGATAACGCCCGAGGTCTTGCCTATGCTCGGCAAGGAGGCTGGGTCAAAGCGGTAGCCAGGCGGAGTTTCCACAATGATGGTCTGACGTGCCACATCACCGACGCTGTAGCCGATCTCGCGAATTTCCGAACTTACTGTTAGCACCTGCTGCGCCAAATCCTGCCCGCTAGTTTGCTCGGCAAAAGCACTTCCTACTGTAGAAACAAACAGAGTGACAGCGACAAATATCCAACACAGATAACGAGGAAGAAACTGCATCAACACACCTCCAGCAAATGTCGGCTCAACTGTTCTGCATTGAAATGATTGCCGGAGAAGAATGGCGTACGCGCACCCGTCTGTCTGCAGATATCCGCAATCTGCTGTCGACGCTGGAGACAGGCATGCCGTATCCTCGTCGCCATGCTACGGCGCATGAATAATGAACTGGCACCAGCACTTTCCATATCACGAACCCGGGCCCAACCCCACTCCGGCATATCCTGATACTCGGCGCTATCCCACAGCACCAGCGGTGCCACATCATGAGCCCCAAGTGAATTGAAGGCGGCCAGCATGAATTTTTCATCAAAATGGAAATCGGAGAGCAGGAAGACCAATGCACGTTTTTGTCTCATATGTTCAACAGCCTGCGTCAATGCTGAAGCATCAACCCCATCCTTGATCATCGCCCGGCTGATCACCCCATGTACCTCCTGAGCAAGGCCTTGGCGGTGGGAAGCCGGCATGATCATGTCTTTCCTGATTTCATCATCGCAGACGATCAGAGAAAAATTGTCGCCGTGTCGTACCGCTGACCAGGCAATAGAAGCTGCAATATCCGCCGCCTGCTGCAATTTGTTGCCCACCCCTGAAAAGCCCATGGAGGCGGAAAGGTCAAGGACGGCAACCACATCAACCGCCCCTCGTTCATAAAAGGCCCTGGACATCAGATTGCGGGGAATACTGCGTAGCGTGGCACGGATATCGATACGACGCGGATCAGGATTCTGCATAAATGGCACATAACCGCGAAAATCCAGGCTTCCGCCAGGCATGCGCGTAGTATGGCCGCCTGGCTGCGTACCGCGCGCACGCCAGTTCAGGCTGTAATAAAAATCCTGTGGAACGAAACCCAGCAATTCGATTTACCGCGATTCTTTATGGGGCAGAAATATTGTCGAGTACGGCATCAAGTAAACGCGGCGCAATCTCGTCATGCCGCAGTTCATAGGCCGGTGTGAAAAAGACACGGTGCGCCACCGTTTCATGGAATACGCTGCGAATATCATCAGGCGTCAGGTAGTCGCGACCTTCCAGCCAAGCGCGACAGCGTGCCGCCCGCATCATCATTGCCATGCCTCTGGGACTGGCTCCACCTGCCACTAATCTGACGGAGTCAACGTCTTCCAACTCAATTCCCGACCGCGCCGGATTACGCAAGGCGCGCCACAGATTGACGGCATAGTCCTGCAATGCCGGTTCGGCGCGAACATGGACCTGAATAACCTCGGCCAACTGATTGAGTTCGGCATAAGGTACGACACCTGCCGGCAATTGCGAAATCAGCGCATCGACATCATGAAATCGCTGATTGAACATCAGGTCTTTCTGCAATTCCCTGTCATCCGGCGCATCGATATTGATTTCCATAAAGAAGCGGTCACGTGCTGCTGCAGGCAATTCAAAGGTTTCCTCCCGCTCCAGCCGGTTACGGTCCGCGAACACCGTGAGATGCGGAAGCCGGTATTCGCGGTTGAAGGCATTGACGCTGCGTTCCGCCATGAGCCTTAACAACAGACTATGCGCCTGCGGCCTTGCCCGGTTAATTTCGTTGAAGAAAAACACCGCAAGGTTTTCCTCATGCTGCAACAAGGGGCCGGGGGCGACGGCAGGTTGGCCGTGCTGGTCAAGATAAGCGTGGTATAGAAAGTCACTGGGCATCAAGTCAACGGCTCCCTCGATACGCTGATACTCGCCTCCGAGCAACCGTGCTGCCGCACGAAGCAAGGTCGTCTTGCCAACGCCGACATCGCCTTCGAGCAATACGTGTCCACGAGAGAAAATACTGATGACCAGTGCCCGCACCGGAGTCTGCATACCCAGCAGAGTGCCGTTCAGTGACTGTTCGAAATGGAGGACGCGCTCGCGCCATTCATGAAGATTTATATTGTTTTGCTGCATGGAAATCCCGGAATTGTTGCTGGTTCAAGACGATTCAAGCAGAACATCTGTAGGCATTGCATGCTCATATTCTGCTTGAATGACCCTGCTGAAACTGCCGGCTCACTGCGGAGCCGGCAGTTCCTTATACGAACTCAGTCAAGTTCAAAAACAAACTTGCCTGTGGCCTTGGCATTGGCAATCCGTTTTGCATTACGGGCATCCATTGCCTTGATGCTGGCCTCCTGCTTGCCGACCTCGACCGGGTCGTGCTTGGGGTCATACTTGGAGCCGGCGATTTTTTCCGGATAACCTGGCTTTGCTTCCCAGCAATTGCCCGGTTCCTTGCAGTTTGTACCGTCATAGGCCAAAGCAGCGCCTGAAGACATCATTGCAGCCGCGACAGCCACCATTATCAAAACGCGTTTCATGAACTTCTCCTTCTTGTCATATGGTTACTGGTGAGAGTGAATCACCACAGCAGGCCACCAGTAAGCACAACTGCGGAATACAAACCCTATGGCCGATCAATTCTTCCACTTGGCCTTTTTCGGATCCCCTTCATAAATACTGCGCATCCAGCTCATAACCTGCAGGATTTCATCCTTAGAAATCAGCCCACGTTGCGGCCCCATCATGCCCTGCCCTCCGCCGTAAATAGTTTCAAACAGCCCTTTATCAAAAACATTGGCTGGATACGTCCAGTAATCATCGGCCAGGGCAGGACCCAACTTGCCTTCGGCCAGATGCCCATGACAACCTGAGCAGGCAGTTGAATAGATGGTGTAGCCATTTTTAATGATTTCCGGATCTTCGTTATACGGGTTTTTACCTGTGCGCAAAAACTCCTGTACCGCTCTGGTATCGTCGCCTTTACCGTCGTTAAGATCCAACACATCGCCAGAGATAGTGCCGCGAAAATCAAGAATCGGACCGGATGGCGCCTCGGTGCCGCCACCCATGTCTGCAGCAGCCACTTTCAATGAACCGATTTCAGCGCTTGATGCTTCCGGATGCCCGGCGGCGTGGCAAGCTGGCAAAAAGACAGCCATTAGCAAGGCCATGCAAAACGCTGAATATTGATTATTTTTAAAAGATAAACTGATCATCATTTCCTCTAGTATTTATTGTGTTGTGATTGGCAACAGCGGAACGCCTTCATTTTTCAGAATCGCCTCGATTTCATCGCGCTTCTCGACGATTACGCGATTCAGTTCGGCCTGTAATTTCACGTCATCCTTGCGTACGCCCATTGCCACTTCATAATGCATGGGCACCGGCTGCCCATTGGCCTTCTTCGCATCGTCCTTGACAATCTGTACCTTCAGGGGGACCGGGCTTTGCTTGATGTATCTGGCAATTTCAGGTGCCCAGAGCATGGCGGCATGAATGTATTTAGAGCCGACATCATTCATAACTTCAACTGGATCTACTTTTACGTATTTGTTGCGAGTTGATTGATAGCGCTGCTTTTCTGAAAAATAGTCAAACATGTCATCGAAGCGATTAATCTGAAGCAACATGACCTTGCCCGGACTATCAGGCAAAACGCCAATACGGAAATTACGCTCCTTGAGCAAGTCATCATTCCAAGAGGAAATATCAATCCCGCGATCTTCGCGCGTAATGAATACATAGCTGCTCTTATAGTAGGGCTCGGTTTTCAGGACCCTGGGATCTGTACTGTCAACACCGATGATCAGATCACACATGTTCTTGTCCAGGTTATCGCGAACGATCAGCCGTGCATCTTTCCAGAACACATAATTGACTTTTCTGTTGAGCGATTTACCAACCAGCTCAGCAATCGAGTTTTCAAAACCTTCCAGTTTCGCATTCGAGAACGGCATCTCATTCTCGCCAGCACAGACATTAAGCTCTGTTGCAGCAAAACCAGTCATTGAAGAAATCCCCGTCACCCCAGAAAAGATGGTGCTTAACGCCAAACGTAAGAACTTTTTATTAAATGTTTGCATATACCGAAAAGATTCCTTTAAGAGTGTTTGTTAATACAAGACGCATCCAGATAAATTATTTGAAGGCGCTAAACTGACCCACAAATTTTTATCTACATAAACCCTGGCTAGTTGACTGTACTGCCGGGGCAAATAATTGCTCCGGCAATACAGCTTTTCACAACAGCTTGTTTTTACTAAAGCTTACAGGCTGAACACCATCAGGCCACCGCCCATATTGGTGTAGTTCTGCAGTTCTTTGAATGCACCTACAGCACCCAGACCAGCACTAGGATCAGTCAGGTCAAAGACCAGACCTACGCCAGGCCAACCACCAACGCCGTACATGCTGGCAACATATTGCTTGCCTTTATGTGCATAAGTCATAGGAGCACCGATACCACCTGAAGGCATCTTGAATTTCCACAACTCCTTGCCGTTAGCGTTATCCAGTGCCTTGATATTGCCATCCAGCGTGTTGTACCAAACCAAGCCGCCTTTGGTGTACAAAGTACCGCCCCAAGCAGCGAACTTCTCCCACTTGGTCCACTTTTCCTTACCTGTGGTCAGGTCAAATGCGCGAATCTGACCCATCTCGGTCTTGGTCGGGCCATTCGGGCCGGGGTACATCGCCAGCGTTGCGCCGACGAAGAACTGGCCTGCACGATATGGCAGCATGAACGGCTCCCAATCCATACAGATATGGTTCAGACCTGCATACAGTGTGCGGGACTCAGGATCGTAAGCATCCAGACCCTGGTTGTGGAAACCCATGGCAGATGGACAGATGTTGGTACCCTTGTGATCCATGCGAGTTGAGAACTCAGGGTCACGTACAGGCACACCACTCTTCAGGTCAACCTTCTTGAACACGTTGACTGCCGGGTCAACCTTCTCAGCAACAATCAAACCGCCAGTTTCACGATTAAGTGTGTAGAGAATACCGTTACGGTCAATGTGACTCAGCAACGGAGTGTTCTTGCCGTTAACTGGCTGATCGGTCAGCACCATCTGGTTCACACCAGCAAAGTCCCACTCATCGTGAGGCGTCTTTTGATAGCCCCACTTGGCTTCGCCTGTATCCAGGTCACGCGCCCAGATGGTCATGGTCCACTTGTTGTCGCCCGGACGCATGGTTTCATTCCATGGCGCAGGGTTACCGGAACCGTAGTAGAACAGGTTCAACTTGGGATCATAGGCATACCAGCCCCAGTTAGTACCGCCGCCGATTTTCCAGGCATCACCTTCCCAGGTCTTGGTACCGAGGCCGAATTGGCCGTAATGCGGATTGTGCTTGTTAAAGTCCTTACCGATACGGATAGACTCATCGGAACCGGTAGCGAAAGCACGCCACTTCAGTTCACCGGTCTTGAGATTGAATGCATTCACCGCACCGCGCACACCAAGTTCAGCACCGGAACAACCGATCAGTACAGTATCCTTGGCAACAAATGGCGCCTGGGTCAGCGTTGAACCGACCTTGGGGTCGCAGACCTCGACCTTCCAGTTCACCTTGCCGGTCTTGGCATCCAGCGCAAGTAGATGACCATCTGCCTGCTTCTTGATAATCTGGCCTTCGCCATAGGCAACACCACGGTCAACGATGTCACAACACATCACAGACTTAACCGAGGCTTCCTGTTTTGGTTTATGGGACCAGACAATCTTGCCCGGATCGTTCAGATTGACAGCGTAGGTGTTGTTCGGAAACGCGGAGTGAATGTACATCATGTCACCAATCACCAGCGGAGCACCTTCATGTCCGTGCAATACGCCGGTTGAGAATGACCATGCCGCTTTGACGTCCTTGACATTCTTCTTGTTAATCTGATCCAGCGTACTGTTATGCTGCCCATAGAAATTGCCTGTTTGCAGCGGCCATTGATTCGAATCTGCCTCGCGCTTGTTCAGATCCGGGCCAGCCACAGCAGCCTGCATTGCAGTCAATGCAAGCAGGCTACCAATGGTTGCGCCAAGTTTGACGCTGCCTAATTTGCTTCTCATAATTACCTCTCCTGAATTTGGTTAAATTACAAACCCCTGCCAACGTTTCCAATTGACAGGTCTGCATTGTTAACAACTTGTTACAGCTTATGTAGATGAAAGATTCCCGACGATATGTGAAAGAATTCACATCACAAGGAAGCCGGTCGAATGCAATCTGGCCCACAACTCAAATCGGGAAAAATTCACTATCCCAGACAAGCGCCATGAATGAGAATTGCCATCTCATGAAAAGCATCTACGAAAACAACCGCAAAAACTCACAGCGACGAGATATGCTGATCGCACTCTGCACAGTCGCGCTCACCTATTTTCTGTCCATCAGCCTGGATCTGGCGGAGCACTTCATGGAGTGGGCGGAACCTCTGGAGCACGGTCAGATTGATGAACTACCGTTTGTGTTTCTGGCAGCAGCCATTGTCGCCATCTGGTTCTCCAGCAAACGCATGCGTGAGCTATCTATCGAAATTGCTACTCGCAGAGAAGCCGAGAAAAAAGCGCATGAAAGCCTGGTCAGATTCCAGACGCTATTTGAGGAAGGGCTGAACGGCAATTTTATTGCCGACAAGCATGGGAACCTTGTCATTTGCAACAAGGCTTTCCGTATCATGTCCGGCATGGCGGTAAGAGGGGAAGACCAATTCAATATCGCCAGCGCGCTCGGGGGGAAATGGCAAAGCATTACCAGAGATTCGTCACCATCCGCGTATATTGATTTTCCCGAACTGATACTGGAAAGACCGGATAAAGGCGTCTGGGTCGTTATGGCGCGTTTCAGACAGGTGCTATCTGAAACGTCTGAAATTCAAGAAGTTCATGGTTACTTCACGGATGTCACGGAACAATACCTGGCAGAAAAGGAACTTTCGCAATTATTTGCGGAGAACCGCGCCCTGGCAAGCCATGCCATGCAAGCTCAGGAAGAAGAACGGTGCAGGCTGGCAAGGGAAATTCATGATGATGTCGGGCAGTACCTGACCGCTATCAGACTGGATGCCGCAACGATTCCAAAGATTACCAACAAAAGCGATGCAACAACTTATCTGGAGCGCATCGCCAGAAATGCTGAATATATTCAGACCGCTATCAAAAGAATTATCAAACGTCTACGGCCGGCTGCCTTGGACGCTCATGGCCTGATCGAAGCGATTCAGCAACTGATCCATGACTGGTGCAAACAGAACCCGGAAATCAACTGCAGCATGGACCTGGATGAATCCTGCAACAGATTACCGGAGACTATCAGCATCGTGATTTTTCGCATTATTCAGGAAGCTCTGACCAATATTTCAAGACATGCCCAGGCACGTCGTGTCGATATTTACCTGAAGAACAAAAACCAAGGATTGTTCGTCCGCATCAAAGACGATGGGCTCGGCATTCAGTCATCATCAGTGACACCGAATTCTTTCGGCCTGACCGGCATGCGCGAACGCATAGAATCCCTGCACGGGAGCTTTACATTGGCATCCAGACCCAATACAGGGGTCACAATCACTGCAATCATCCCATTCAACCACTTGAGAGAATGTGAATATGTCGAAAATACTGTTAGCTGACGACCATGCCGTGGTCAGGCAAGGTCTCAAACTTCTGCTTGAAAATGTCGGACATCAAATTGTTGCAGAAGCTGAAAATGGTGAGAAGGCGGTAGCACTCTGGCAGGAGCACCGGCCGGATATCGGCTTGCTGGATCTGGACATGGCGGGCATTGGGGGCATGGAAACCCTGCAGCGCATTCTGGCGCGCGATGCGCATGCCAAGCTGCTCATTTTCAGCATGCATGACGACAACATCTATGCAGCCAGGGCAATACAGTCCGGCGCCCGCGGGTATGTCGTCAAAACCGATCCGCCCCAAACCCTGCTTGAAGCCATCGCCCAGATTGCCCGCGGCGGCCGCTATATTGCCCACGGTTTGGCACAGCATCTGGCGCTCGACCGCTTTTCTGCTACCGAACGGCCTTTGGATAAACTGTCACCAAGGGAATTTGAAGTCTTTCGCAGAATCGCGGAAGGAGAATCCTTGTCCGCAATTTCCGAACATCTGCAGATAGGCTATAAAACCGCAGCCAATGTCCAGACGCAGGTTCGTCAAAAACTTGACGCACAAACCACCGGGCAGCTGGTTCATCTGGCGATTCGATACGGCGTACTGGAGAAAGGGAGAAATTTACAAGCAGAGAAGGAATGATTCACTATTATCCATTTTGCTCATCTATCAATATAACAGCGTGATATTTGGAACTTGACTTCAGGTTTCTCTTTCATCTCCATAGTATATTCGTTACTCCATTGCGAATTACTTTCACAACCGGCTCAATGAGCCGGTTTTTTTCTGCTCTTTTGAACCAAAAATCACCATGCAAAACATCCATGAGCCTGATCATGCCTTAATCCACATAACGGTATCTGCCGTGCTGAGCCTGGGCCTGCTCTTTAACTGCGAGCATTCTTACGCACAGAGTGCAACATCTGCAGAACCAAACCCGCCAATGCAAATGTTGAAAAATCATCCTCGTACATGCAGAACCATTGTAGAGGAACATGGCAACAACTTGCGATTGGTGATGACTGCCTTGTACCGGCTCAACCCGCATGAATTGCAAAAAAGCGCCTCTGTCAGCCCGGAAGAAATGACCCAATGGGTGTTCGAAGGCCCGTTTGGCTGGAAATTCGACGCTTTGCGGGATGCACAGGGCATTGAGGCTTTGAACCTGGCGTTTGATCCGGAATTTCATGGAGACCGGATACTGGCGATGATTACCGGAATTCAAACCATGATTATCACTGCCTATGGCGGAAAAACAGAATTTCTTTTCCCTGATCCAGTCGACCCGCACCACTTGAACATCGCTACACGAAACATGGACAAGGTGCTCTGGAAACTCAAAAACACAAGCAGTGATATTCGGATTGAAAATACCAGATCCGAGAGTTACACGGATGTAAACATCCCGTCCATCCTGACAAAAATCAAACAAGGCATGGAACTGGATGCAAGGATGCATGCAGAACACGCCAAGCAAAGCCTGACGCTACATCAAACTCCGATTGAAACTGACGATTTTCTGCCGTTTGATGCCCAAAAACTTTAACCAACAACTGTTCGCAACCACATGACACCATTAAATAACATGCAAGCACTCGCAATAATCAATCTTCTGCTGGCCAGTCTTCTGGCGTTTTGCCAAATCGCGATAGCAGAGGAGATCACAGAAGACCATACTCACCATGTCAACCTGGTTGAATTGGAAGATGCCGACTGCGCACAGAAGGATGGCAAACTCGTCGCATTGATGAATTCAGATGCGGAAACCACTTTTGAAGTCTGGGTGGATCGCTGGTTTATGAACGTGCAAACGGCAGACCACACCAAACACGTCCTGCCGCCAGGACACGCCCCTGTTCCACTGGGCTGTTCGTCGACACGCGCAGGAGATCAGCACTGGACTTTATACAGTATCAAAGCTATTGACCGCCAAGCTGATATGCAGAACCATCTGAGAATTCAATAGAACAATGACGAGCCTGAAAAAAATCAAACAAAAAACGTCATGGCCCGGCTTTCCGGCCATAAAGCCATGACGCACTATTGATGACGCCCGATAATTTGATGCCTGTCAGTGAATCATGACGCCCCACGGAAAGGAACCGACCGGAACATCGACCAGATGTTCGAGTTTGACGGTATCAATAACCGAGACAGAGTTGGATCTGCCATTGGCGACATAGAGTTTCTTGCCGTCCGGAGTCAATGCCATGTTCCATGGGCGCTCGCCTACCTTGATGGTCTTGATGACCTTGTTGAATTTAGTGTCGATCACGCTGACCGATTTTTCGCCACCATTAGAGATATAAACCCGGGCGCCATCTGGCGATACGATGACGCTATTTGACCGTACGCCAACCTTGATCCGGTCCAGCACTTGCCAGTCACCCGTGCTGATGACTTCCACCAGATTGCCGGCCTCATTGGCCACGTAGAAGCGCTTACCATCCGGCAGAAAACCGATTCCTCTTGGGTGCTTGCTGCCTTTGATCAAATGCACCGACTGCATGGTGGCGGCATCAAATACGTCCAGGTCACCACTTTTCTCGTTACTGGCGATCAACCACTTGCCGTCCGGACTGAAAACGCAATGCTCAGGGTTTTTTCCTTGCGTCCTGGACGTCTGAATGACCTTGAAACTGTCCAGATCCACGAATGAAACCGCGTAATCCTCTTCCAGACAGGCAGCCAGGGTCTTGCCGTCCGGCGATATCATGATGCCTTCCGGCTCGTCGCCTACAAATACACGCTTCAATTCCTTGCCTGTCGCCAGATCCAGTTTGGCCACCGCATTATCATCACGCACCACCACATACAGATACTGGCCGCCTGCATCCAGCGTTGCAGCCTGGATTCTCTTGCCAAGCTTGCCGCCTTTGGGCAGAACATCAATTACCTTGTCGGCACTGGTATCAATGACGGATATCGTGCCATCCTTTTCATTCGGCACATAAGCTAAAGGGGCTGCAATGACCTGATGAAAAAACAGGGAAAGAACACCTGTCAGAATTGCATGGCTCGGATTGAATTTCATCGTGATTCCTTAATTTTGAAAAAAAAACCAGACACCTTGCAGTGCCTGGCTGAGCTATGGAGACACACATCAAGAGATGGTTATTGGCTAAGTTATAAAGCCAGCCGTTAATTGAAGTGTTGTTGTTATCTTAAGGACTTAAGGCTGAAGGCACTAGGCCGATAATCCCGAATTACCACGGGAATTATTCCCAATGCACGCTTTCAGCCTTCTGAATATTGATTTCAGCCTGCCCTGAAAAGACATCCGGCAAGCGCCGCCATAAAACAGAAGCGCTTGATTTTTGAAGAAAGAGCCTTGAATTACCAGTTCTTTCTGGATGGATCACCACGATAGATGGAACGAATGAAGGTGATGATCTTCCACATGTCGTCATCGGTCTTCACGATATTGCCGTGGCCGGGCATGGGACCGACCACATTTTCACGGCCCTTGCGGGAAACGCCGGTTTGCTTGGTAAATTCGTCGCTACCGAGTGCTATCAAGCGATACAAGGTATCGTCGTCACTACCGTAGACCCATACCTCGTTTGAAAGCGGCGGACACATGCCGCCACCGCCCGTACCGCCATGACAGCCGTTGCAGCTTGCTGAAAGATACTTCTTGCGCCCCAGTTCAAGCACCTTGTCATTGGCATCAACATAAGGGTTCTTCAATTCACCTTTTGGGGTTGAGGCGACTCGCTCCAATGGCGTCATGCTGCCGCCCATGACCGGCTCGGTCGGAGCGCCGGCAGCAGGTTTTGCTTTCTGTTGAGGAACGGGGAAGCCGTCCTCCTTCTGCGGTGCTTCTGCGGCGGCCGGAATACTTACTGCAGCATCTGCAGCACCCAGATCAGCCGAAGAACAGCCCGGCCCGGCAATTGCCAGCAACAGGGCCAAGGTTGAAGAAAAAACAGAGATACGACGAACCATCATTATTTTGCCTTTCAGATTAAAAAAACTTGAGGAATAAGTTGTTGCTGATTGAACTGGCTGCCAAAACTGACAGCCCGGATTAGAAGTCCTCAGGATTTCGAATTAAGATATGACGACAGCACAGCCACAGCCTCCTTGGCATTCTCTTCCTGTGCAATCATCAGCGCAGTTTTACCGCCAGCGCTCTTGATGCCGATATTGGCTCCGGCCCTGGTTAGCAAATGCACCATGTCCACATCATTTCTGGCCGCAGCCAACATCAAGGCAGTAAAGCCACCTGTGTTTTGTTCGTCAGGCTTCGCTCCATATTGCAGCAGCGTTTGCGCCATGACCTTGTTGCCGACTTTTGCCGCAATGATCAGAGGCGTATACCCGGAATCGCCCATGACGACCGATGCATTGGCGCCGCGATCCAGCATGGCGACTGCCACATTGGAACGGTTATCCTGCACGGCAAGACCCAACGCGCTGAAGCCTTGGTAATTGAGCAGATCAAAATTGGCCTTGAACCTGGCTAGCAGACGCATCACTTTGCCATCGTTCTGTCGCACGGCATGCATGGAGGCGGTCCAGCCATCATTGTCCTGCAGGTGAGGATCCGCCCCATATTCAAGCAGGCCGTTGATCAGCGTCAAATCAGTGGTTTTAACCGCATGCATCAATGATGTCATACCCTCAACATCCTTTGCATTGATGTCGGCGCCATGCTGGAGCAGATATTCGATACGATTGGTATCGCCTTGCAAGGTGGCATTGATCAATTCCTGATCTAGCGATGAACCGGATTTGACAGCAGCGTTGATCAACGCCGGGATTTCATCCGGCGGTGTCATTTTGACTTTTATAGTGTTCACCGAGCGTCTGGCATGCGCCTGGTAGGCACCATGACTTGGCAGATCGCCAGACACCACACAGTGGTCGCATTGCACCAGCGGGACACCGAAATCGTCCAGAATCTTGCGAATCTGATCCTTGTTTTCGAGCATCGCTTTTTCAATACGAGCCTTCAGCGCGTGCGAGTTTTTCTTCATGCCGATGCCCAGTTCAAACTCGAGCGGCATATTGTCTTCCAGTGTATTCAACGGCTTTATTGTCAATGGCGCATTCTTCATACTGACATACCAGCCGGCCATCGGTCCCCATATGGCTGCTGCATCAAGCTTGCCATCCACCACGTCACGTACTTGCACATGCGGCTGTCTCTCCGGCAAAAGGTCGGCATCATGCGCAATGGTTTTCACTATGGTGTTTTCGCGCTTGATACCGCGCTCCTGCAAAACCGTGCGTATGGCGGAATGCTGAAAAACACCGACTTTCATATCGTTCAGCAGTTTCGGATCATCAAGGCTTTTGATATCCAGGCCGCGATCATTGCGATAAGCCAGTACAAAGGTACTACGGTAGACAGGCATGGTCGTCATCATGCGTTTGTCATCAGCTGACATGTCCATCAGGATGTCGCACTCATTATTGTCAAAAGTCTGGCGAGTCAGGCCACGATTAAGATACGGGCGATAAAAGTAAGTGGCATGCGTCCCCATGGACTTGGCGATCAAATCAGCGACCTTGTTCTGGAAACCCTCACCCTGATTATTGGAAAGCGGCATATTGCCAGGATCGGCGCAGACACGCAGTGGTTCGATTTTTTCAGCTGCCGCGACGGAAGAAAGCATGGTAAGCGCAACCCCCAGCCATAACATATGAAGCTTTTTATTCATCACAATCCTTAAATCTTGATGATTACAAAAAGCCGAGAGGTGGCATGAACGCCACCCTCGGCCGATTTACTCAACTACTGCATTACTGCTTTTTTAGTCATACAAGCGGAATGTATACAGCTCACCACCTTGCGGGATCTTGTCCAGACCGGTTGCCTTGGCCATCGCAGTTGCACCGATAGCACCATACTTGTCATCCATGTCCAGACCTGCGGTTACTGGCAGACCGATCCAGCCACCGATACCGGCAAAGACGGAAACATACTGTTTGCCCTTGACCTTGTAGGTAATCGGGTTGCCGATGATGCCGGAACCGAGTTTGCGGCTCCAGATCACCTTGCCGGACTTGCGATCCACAGCACGGAAGTCGCCACCCAGTGAACCGTAGAACGCCAAACCGCCATCAGTTACCAGGACGCCGCTCCAGTTAGGATATGGATCCGGGATTTCCCACAGAGTCTTGCCAGTTACTACATCAAACTTCTTCAGCTTGCCGGTGACGCCTGGTTTTTCCGGATACATGTAGACGTTAGCGAATACGTACACGGTACCTTGTTGAGTATGTGTACGCTCTTGCGGCTCATCTTCCATACACCAATTGTTGGTTGGCATATAGAAAATATTCGGCTCTTTTGGATCAACGGCTCCCGGCTGTTGGTCCTTACCACCCATTGCAGATGGACAAGCCTGTACATTGACATCACGCTCGAACGGAGAATGCTTCTCGACTTTCACTGGACGACCGGTCTTCAGGTCAACCTTTTCAGCCCAGTTCACAGTGACGAACTTGTGGGCGCGGAGCAGCGTACCGTCCTTGCGGTCGAGTACATAAGCAAAGCCGTTACGGTCAAAGTTGACCAGTGCGTCATACTTCTTGCCATCGACCTCCAGGTTATCAACCAGGATGTTTTCGTTCACACCGTCATAATCCCATTGGTCGAATGGCGTTTTCTGGTATGCCCAGACCATTTCGCCAGTGTCAATCTTGCGAGCCATGATGGTCATGGACCACTTATTATCCGACTTGCCCTGATTGGTTTTTGGATCCGTTTCGTTACACTTGGTGTGCGTCAGATTGGCGCCTGTTTCAACGCAACGATAGGAAGGTGACCAGTGACCCGGATTACCGGTACCGGCATACATGACGCGAAGTTTAGGGTCATAGCTGAACCATGCCCATGGAGCACCGCCGCCGATTTTCCACTCGTCACCCGGATAAGTCAGGCCGGTGTTCTGACCATACAAACCATAGTGCGGATTGGCTTTGTTGGTTTCCGGCGTCATGCACAGATCCTTGTCTGAACCCGTGCTGTGGCACTTCCAGACTTCCTTGCCGGTCTTCAGATCATAGGCAACAGTACGGCCGCGAGCTGCAAATTCGTCGCCGCCGAAACCGGCAATCACCAGACCTTCTGCAACCATGGCTGGACCGGTATGCGTTTCACCTTTTTCAGGATAAGCATGCTTGGTCACCCAGATTTCCTTGCCGGTACTTGCATCCAGAGCGATCAGGAAGCCGTCCAGCGTGTGGAATACCACTTTGCCATCGGCATAGTTCAGGCCGCGGTTGATGGTGTCACAGCAGGCGCGAGGCACAGCAGATTCATCACGATCGGTTTTCTTGGTGTAATTCCAGACCTGCCTGGGATGGTCAGGATCGCTCAAGTCGAGTGCTTGAACGATATTTGGCCAGGCACTGACAAAGTACATCATGGTTTTGCCGTTGTGCTCGACCACGACTGGCTGACCTTCATGGCCGCGAAGTGTGCCGGTGGATTGCGACCAGGCATACTGCAGTTTGCTGACGGTCTTGGTGTTGATATCTTTCAGCTGACTGTGACGATGCAATGCCAGGTTCTGACCTGGCGCTGCCCACATATTGTGATCATTGCTGCGCTTGATGATTTCCTCATTGGCTGAGGCCTGACCGGCAATACCGACCATCGCCAGCGCACCCAGTGCTGCATACACCCCCCGCAGCATCAGTTGTTGCTTTCTCATACATCCTCCTTGTTCTGATTTTTGAAACCTACGCCATCCCCTTTACTGCCGAGAACGCACTGACACTATAGGGATATAGCAAGCAAGCAGAACGAGCGGATTTCCTGAATAGAGTTAGGAATAATTCCCATGTTTATCGGGAATAAAATACAGTTGGGATGAGAAAATAAGTACTACTGAGTAATGAGTCTTGTCGCTATTGCTTTGCTGCATGACGTTCATCAAGTTTCTTTGGAGCCCACTCCGAGACCAGCAACTTGGCACGCGCAATCTGCTCGGCAGTCATCTTGGAGGCCATCTGATCTCTTTCGACAATAGCAAACTCATGGTTCTGCGTAGCAGCGAGCTGGTACCACTTATAGGATTGCACCAGATCCGCTGCAACTCCAACACCGTCGCGATACATCTTGCCCAGCTCGTATTGAGCCTTGAAATGCCCCAGTTCTGCGGATTGACTGATCCAGTGAAAACCAAGCTTTGGATTCTTCTCAATGCCACGGCCTTCGACATAGTTCTTGCCCAGCACCAGCTGCGATTTGAAATGCCCCTGCTCTGCAGCCTTGCGATACCAGACGTTGGCAGCCTTGTCATCCTGCTTGACGCCGCGACCTATGGTGGTGACCCGCCCCAGGGAAAACTGCGACAGGACATGACCCTTCTCGGCTGCCATGCGGAACCATTTGACAGATTGCACGTCGTCCCGCTCTACCCCCTGCCCCATGGCATACATGACGCCAAGGTTATAGGCAGAATCGACATTACCCCTACTCGCTGCCTTTTTGTACCAGGCCGCCGCTTCGGTAAAATCCTGCCGAACTCCCTGGCCTTCGTCATACATCATGCCAAGGATGTGCTGCGACTTCTCATCGCCGCTTTCTGCCAGAGGCTTGAATTCCTTGAATGCCTTGGCATAGTCCCGCTGTACAAACGCCGCCTTGCCTTCTTCAAAGCCGGCATATGCCGATGGCGCGACGGCGATAGAACAAAGAACAAGAACCCTGATAATATTCAAGCGCATTTTTACCTCTCTCAACGAATTAACCTTCAATGACGCCATAGCGTATCGCCAGACGCACCAGTTCAATCGGGCCGGATATACCAAGCTTCTGTTTAAGTAAAGTTTGATAATTGGCCACAGTTTTCTGACTGATTTTCAGTGTTTCTGAAATCGCCTCGAGCGAATGCCCCTCGGCCAGCAAACGGAACACCTCGAATTCGCGTCCGGATAATTTACGCATCGGATCATCCTTGCCCGTGAGACTTTGCAAAGCAATTTTCTGCGCAATGGAAGGACTGATCCATGTACGCCCTACCATTGCCTCATGCACCGCATTTAGAAGATCGCCAGCTACACCAGACTTCGCGATATAACCCTTTGCGCCAGCATTGAGAGCCTGTGTCGCAAAGGCAGCATTCTCATGCATGGAAAAAATAACGACTCTGGCAGCCGGATATCGCGACAGAATTCTGCGCAACGCCTCAAGTCCGCCCATGCCCGGCATCGACATATCCATGACAACAACGTCCGGCTTGCATTCTCCATACATCTGGTAGGCCTGCTCGCCGGTACTGGCCTCGGCAACAACCAGCACACTGCTATCCTGTTCCAGCAGACGACGCAGACCAGACCGGACCACAGCATGATCGTCCGCCAACATAACGCGATAGGGATTCGTCATAATGTTTCTTCTATGTGAATTGGAAGTCGTACTGAAATTTTTGTGCCTTTTTCCGGAGCTGTCGTCAGGCTGAATGAACCGCCCAAGCCTTCCACCCGCTCACGCATGCCGGCAAGACCGTAACCACCGAAACTCACCAGGTCAAACCCGATACCATCATCTACGACCTCGATCACAAGCTCTTCTTTTTCGCGAACGACAGACAATGTCATACGGCGCGCATCGGCATGACGTGTGATATTGGTGAGGGATTCCTGGATGATGCGATAAGCGGCCAAAGCAACCTCATCATCCATCTCGCCCAGGTCCTTGGCAATGCTGATGCAACTGGAAATACCGATGTTGCGTTCGCGCCAGCCATAGACATATTCATCCAGCGCAATGGACAGGCCAAGCTCGTCCAGCACACCAGGCCGCAAGCGTTGCAGCATGTTATGCACCATATCGAGGATATGCATCGAGACATCGGAAATCGCAATCGCACTTCTCTTGGCTGCCGTCAAATCCTTGCTGTTGGCAATCGCCATGGCATCAACATTGATGGCGGTCATGCATTGCCCGATTTCATCGTGTAACTCACGCGCCAGACTTTTGCGTTCGTCTTCCTGCACGCGAATTATCTTCTGGGTCAGGCGATGATTGCTTTTGATGCTCTGCTGTAGAGTCTGTGCCATGGCATTGAATTTGATGCTCAAGCCGGCGAGTTCCGGCAACTCGAACTGGGGAAGCCGGGCATCAAGATCTCCCTCTTCCAGCGCATTCAAGGCATTGACCACACTGCCGACCGGTTGCAGCGCCTTCTTTAGCGCCCAGTAAACCATGGCATTCACCGCCACGAAGAAGATCGCCACCAGCCACAACAATCCTTGCGTATCGTTCCATATCTCCTCGATCTCGAATGAACTGTCTGGGGTGATCACCAGCTCTCCTATAGCCCTGCCGCTCGCGTGAATCACACGCCTGACCTCTGTACCATCCGATGTAGTCACATCCATCAGCTTTGCAAACCACGCCGGAGGTGTGTTTTCTCTATCTGTTTGTTGTTCTCGATTACTGTCCCTCAATCTGCCAAACCGGTCATAGAATTCGATCTTCAAATGGCGGATATCAGCCAATGACTCCAGCCGGAAGATTGAGGCCTTGTTTCGATCAGCACCATTGAGCCAGGCATAATCCGAGGTATAGTGCAGAATCTCTGCGTCCAGCAGGTGTGATGCCAGCGAAGCCGTAGACAGCACTTCAGCCCGCACATCTTCACGTGCATTCTGGACCGACAATACAGCGCCTATGGAAATCACGACGAACAACAACATCGTGATCATCAGATTCAGGCGAACCGTCAAACTCATATTCAGCAGCTTCTTTAAAAAGCTATTCATTGTAGAGATTTCCACACAAACCAAAATGGGAGAAACTCCCGAGAAAGGAATTGAAAGATTGCAGTCCAATACTGGCAATATTCATGCCTTCACGAACATGATCTCAACCTTTTGTTCTTTAAGAGTATTTTATGAATAACAGCGGCGCAGAACCGGTTGCTGGCAACCAGTCCGGCTACATACAACCAATGGACTTGAACGAGACAGGTTGCCTGATGCACATTTAAGTCATCAGGCAGAACGAATAAAACTAGACTGCGACTGGCGCCTTGATGGCAGGATAAGGATCGTATTGTTCCAGCGTAAAATCTTCAAACCGAAAACCGAAGATGTCGGTGACTTCCGGGTTGATGCGCATGGCCGGCAGGCTTCGCGGTGTGCGCGACAACTGCTCGTTGACCTGATCCAGATGGTTCAGATAGATGTGGGCATCGCCCAGTGTATGGACGAAATCGCCAAGTTTTAACCCGCAGACCTGCGCCACCATCATGGTGAGCAAGGCATAGGAGGCGATGTTGAAAGGAACACCGAGAAAGATATCGGCACTGCGCTGATAAAGCTGACAGGAGAGTTTCCCGTCTGCCACATAGAACTGGAAGAAAGCATGGCATGGCGGCAGCTTCATCTTGTCGACATCGGCGACGTTCCACGCGGAGACAATCAAACGACGGGAATCCGGCGTCTTTTTGATGGCTTCCACTACTTGTGTAATCTGGTCTATATGCGTACCGTCCGGTCGTGGCCAGTTGCGCCACTGGTAGCCGTAAACCGGGCCCAGATTACCCTCTGCATCCGCCCATTCGTCCCAGATGGTGACACCGTTCTGCTTGAGATAGGCAATATTGGTGCTGCCTTGCAGAAACCACAGCAGTTCGTGAATGATGGACTTCAGGTGCACCTTCTTGGTGGTCAGCAGCGGAAAACCCTCAGCCAGATTGAAGCGCATCTGGTAGCCGAATACCGAAAGGGTACCGGTGCCGGTACGGTCTTCCTTCTTGTTGCCGTGCTCCAGCACGTGGCGCAGCAAGTCGTGATAGACCTTCATGGCAGATTCCTTTCAGCTGTGTTCGACAATAAACTGTTTGATGGCGTCGACGTCGGCATCCATGACGACGAAACGCTGCGGCAGATCCTCGAGACCAGCCAGATCGGCCGGGCGCTCGGGCTTCTGTCCAAGTGCTTCGACGATGGCGTCTTCAAATTTCGCCGGCAATGCCGTTTCCAGCACCACCATCGGGATACCCGGCTCGCGACACTCAAGCGCGACCTTCAAGCCATCTGCAGTATGCGTATCGATGGTGACGTTGTATTTTTCCCTGGTCGCACGTATGGTCTGCATACGGTTCGCATGATTGCTGCTGCCGGAGACAAAGCCGTAATCCTTGACCTTGTCGAACAAGCCATCCTGTTTCAGATCGAATGCACCACCGGCATCCACCTTGCCCCACAATTCACGCATCTTGGCGGCATCACGACCGACCAGATCGAACACGAAGCGCTCGAAATTGGAGGCCTTGCTGATATCCATGGAAGGGCTGGAGGTGTGATAAGTATTGGCTGAGCCGCGCGGACGATAGATGCCGGTCTTGAAGAACTCATCCAGCACATCGTTCTCGTTGGTGGCCACCACCAGTTTGGCGATCGGCAGGCCCATCATGCGGGCGATATGGCCGGCGCAGACATTGCCGAAATTGCCCGAAGGCACGGCAAAGCTGACCTTCTGGCTGTTGTCCTGCGTGACGGCAAAATAGCCCTTGAAGTAGTACACCACCTGCGCTGCTACGCGAGCCCAGTTGATGGAATTGACGGCACCGATCTTGTGCTGTTTCTTGAAGGCATGATCATTGGAAACCGCTTTCACCACATCCTGCGCATCGTCGAACACACCCTTGATGGCGATGTTATAAATATTCTCGTCCTGCAGACTGAACATCTGTGCAGTCTGGAAACGGCTCATCTTCTGATATGGCGACAGCATGAAGACACGGATGCCTTTCTTGCCGCGCATGGCGTACTCGGCTGCAGAACCGGTGTCGCCCGATGTCGCGCCGAGGATATTGGTTTCCTGCCCCAGTTTGTTCAACACATATTCAAACAGGTTACCCAGCAACTGCATGGCCATGTCCTTGAATGCCAGGGTCGGGCCATTGGACAACGACAGTAGATAGAGATCGTCTTCCAGCTTCAGCGTCGGCGTGATTTCGGCCGCATCCTGACCCTTGCGGGTATGGCAGTAGACTTCAGGGCGATAGGTCTTGTCGATGATCGTTCTCAGGTCTTGCGCCGGGATGTCATCGACCAGACGTGACAATATCGTATATGCCAAGTCGCGGTAATTCATACCGCGCATCGTGGTCAGGTCGGCATCGCTGAAATGCGGATATTGCTCCGGCATGTAGAGGCCGCCATCCGGCGCCAGGCCGCCCAGCAGAATTTCACTAAAAGTCAGCGCGGGTGACTGCCCGCGGGTACTGATATATTTCATATTACTTGCCCAACTCTTCCATACGGATGCGAGTCACCTTGCCGACAGTCGCCGGCAGTGCCTCGATGGCGACAATCGCCTGGTTCATATTCTTTTCAATGGTCACGTGTGTGAGGATGATGATGTCGGCTTCGGTTTCGTTCTCCGCCGGCTCTTTCTGCATCATGGCGTCGATCGAGATATCGCGGTCACCGAGGATACGGGTGACTTCAGCCAGCACGCCCGGCTTGTCCGAAGCGCGCATGCGCAGATAGTAGGCGCTACTAATTTCCTCAATCGGCAGAATCGGCAGATCGGCGATCTGGTCCGGCTGAAATGCCAGGTAAGGCACACGCTGTTCCACAGAGGCATCAGCCAGGCGCGCGACATCAACCAGGTCGGCTACCACTGCACTTGCGGTCGGTTCTGCGCCGGCACCGGCACCATAATAGAGGGTCGGACCGACTGCATCGCCCTTGACCACGACCGCATTCATGGCGCCGTTGACGTTGGCGACCAGACGTTTTTCCGGGATCAGGGTCGGATGCACACGCAGTTCAACGCCCTGTTCATTACGCTTGGTGATGCCGAGCAGTTTGACGCGATAGCCCAGCTCCTCGGCATAACGAATATCCTTGCTTTCCAGCTTGGTAATGCCTTCGGTGTAGGCCTTGTCGAACTGCATCGGGATACCGAAACCGATAGCCGACAGGATCATCAGTTTGTGTGCAGCATCGATGCCTTCGACATCAAACGTCGGGTCTGCCTCGGCATAGCCCAGACGCTGCGCTTCGCCCAGCACATCGGCAAAGGCCAGGCCTTTTTCCCGCATTTCGGTCAGGATGAAATTGGTCGTGCCGTTGATGATGCCGGCAATCCACTCAATGTGGTTGGCGGAAAGGCCTTCACGCAGGGCCTTGATGATGGGGATGCCGCCGGCTACCGCCGCCTCGAAAGCGACAATGACGCCACGTTTCTGCGCGGCGGCAAAAATCTCGTTGCCGTGCAGGGCAATCAGCGCCTTGTTGGCAGTCACTACATGCTTGCCGTTTTCGATGGCCTTCAGCACCAGGTCCTTCGCAATCGTATAGCCGCCAATCAGTTCAACAACGACGTCGATGCCCGGATCATTGACGACAGCAAATGCGTCATCCGTCACTTCACATGCACCGGCTGTGACCTGGCGCGCAAGTTCGAGATTACGGTCGGCCACCTTCACAATCTGAATGATGCGACCGGCGCGACGGCTAATCTCCTGCTGATTACGCTTCAATACAGTGAATGTGCCACCGCCTACGGTACCGATTCCTAAAAGACCTACATTGATTGGTTTCATATCAAAATCCGTGAAAGGTGAAGAGTGAAGGGTGAAGGGCAAAACCCTACCCTCCCGGCAGGGAGGGTGGCGCATGGCGCCGAGTGGGCAACCCCCTTAACCTTTCTCACTTCACTGTATTAAGTTCCATGCTGCTTGCGATAATTCTCGAGGAATCTTGCAATTCGACCGATAGCTTCCGTCAGATCATCCACATTGGGCAGGAAAACGACGCGGAAGTGATCCGGCTTTTTCCAGTTGAACCCGCTGCCCTGCACCAGCAGGACTTTCTCTTCCAATAACAGATCGAGAATGAACTGCTGGTCATCTTCGATCGGATACATTGCCGGATCCAGCTTGGGAAACAGATACATGGCTGCCGCCGGCTTGACACAGGTGACACCCGGAATGTCCGTCAGCAACTTGTAAGCCAGATCGCGCTGCTTGCAAAGCCTGCCCGTTGGTGCCACCAGATCGTTGATGCTCTGGTAACCGCCCAGCGCCGTCTGGATCGCCAACTGCCCTGGCACATTGGCGCACAGACGCATGGAAGCCAGCATGTTGAGGCCTTCGATATAGTCGGCCGCATGTTTCTTTTCACCGGAAACCACCAGCCAGCCGGCGCGATAACCACAGGTGCGATAGTTTTTTGACAAGCCGTTGAAAGTGACGAACAGCACATCGTCAGCCAGCGAGGCGATCGAGGTGTGCGTGTTGCCATCGTACAGCACCTTGTCGTAGATCTCATCGGCGAAGATCACCAGCTTGTGATGGCGGGCGATCTCGATGATGCCCTCCAGGATCTCTTTCGGATACAAAGCCCCGGTTGGATTGTTCGGATTGATGATGACGATGCCGCGCGTATTCGCTGTGATCTTGGACTCGATATCCTGCAGGTCCGGCAGCCAGCCGCTCTCCTCATCGCACATGTAATGTCGTGGCGTGCCCCCGGCCAAGGTGACGGCAGCCGTCCACAAAGGATAATCCGGCATCGGCACCAGTATCTGATCGCTGTTATTGAGCAGGGCCTGCATCGCCATCACAATCAGCTCGGAAACGCCATTGCCGATGATGATATCGTCTATGGTCACATCCGGGATGTTCTTCTGCTGCGTGTAGTGCATGATGGCCTTGCGCGCAGCGAACAGGCCCTTGGAGTCGGTATAGCCGGATGCCTGGTCCATATTGCGGAGGACATCCTGCAGGATCTCCTCCGGCGCTTCAAACCCGAATGGAGCCGGGTTGCCAATGTTGAGCTTGATGATGCGATGACCCTCTTCCTCCATCTCCCGCGCGCGCTCCAACACCGGGCCGCGAATGTCGTAGCACACGTTGTTGAGTTTGGTCGATTTCAGTATGGGGTCCATGATGGTCGCTAACAGCAGAATCTGCCCTGCAAAAAGTGTGTTATCTTACATTGTCACGGGCATGCCAGCAATGAAAGCGGGCAACCATGCCTTTATATTCAAACCGATATCCGCCAAGCACAATCCGTTATGAAACTGCACCTGACACAGGCCGCCGGCAACCATTTGATCACGAGCTATGATACCGGCTGGGTGGAAGTCAACGCCGTACGCCATACGCAATCGCTAATCGTCCTGCCGAACCAGTTGATCGAAAACTGGGTGGATAGCGATTTCGACAGCTTGGCGGAACTGGATTTCATACTATTTCTGGAACTGAAACCTGAGGTAATCCTGCTTGGGACCGGGCAACGGCATCGCTTCATCCATCCAAGTATCACACGCAATCTTACAGACGCCGGCATCAGCATTGAATGCATGGATACAGCGGCAGCCTGCCGCACCTACAACATCCTGATGGCAGAAGGCCGCCATGTTGCGGCCGCATTATTGATTGTAACCGATGATCAAATCAAGTAAATCAGATGTGATGGAATTCGAGCACTAACACGCTCACTGCTGACATTCGGCAATATCGAAATACCCTGCCTGTGAATCCCGTTGCAACAACTCGCAAAACTCTCGTATCGGTACCGGTGCACCGAAAAAATTACCCTGAAAAGCCATGCAGCCGTTTTCAATCAGACACTGCAACTGCCTTTCATTTTCGACGCCTTCCGCTATTACTTCAAATCCAAGCTCGGCGCCCAAGGCAATGATGGTGCGGGCTATCGCCTGATCTTGCATGTTGTCAAGAATATCCCGAACAAAGGTCTGATCGATCTTGAGCTGGCTCAAAGGCAGACGCCGAAGATAGTTAAGCGACGAATAACCCGTGCCGAAGTCATCCAGCACCAGACCGACGCCCGATGCTTTCAGCATCTTCATTTTCTCGATGACATCCTCCATGTCGTCGATCAGAATGCTTTCCGTCAATTCCAGCTTCAATCTGGAAGGATTGATACCAGCGCGTTCAATGATCGACATCACCTGAGGCACAAAATGCGCTTCATGGAACTGCTGCGGGCTGACATTCACCGATAGCATCAGATTCGCCGTCGCCGGACGAGCAGCCCATATCGCCAATTGATGACAGGCGGCATTCAACACCCAGTGTCCGATGGGAATGATCAGTCCGTTTCGTTCCGCCACCGGGATAACCTCCTTCGGCAACTGCAAGCCCTTTGTCGGGTGATACCACCTCACCAGCGCTTCGGCACCGAATATCCTGCCGCTCCCGTCCACCTGTGGTTGAAAATACAACACGAACTGATGATCCCACAGGGCTACACTCAGTTCCTTGCTGATCTGCGTCCGCAAGGCGAAATCCGATTGCATTACATACAGGATCAGACAGAGCATGCCTGTCGCCAGGATGCCGTTCACCCACGCACCCACCGCGCGAATATCTTCCGAAAGTGCCATATCGACGCCCGGACCAGGCAGAGGCAAGATGAAATTGCTACTCGAAAATGCAACAAAGGCAGCAAGATAGATGACGATCACGCCGAATCTCACCCAATCGCGCTCATTCTGCAATATCAGATAAGCAAGAAAGGCAATCGCCAGAAAATAGAGATGCACCACGCGCGGCACGCCTGCGCCCGGCACATCCAGAAACAGGGACATGACAGCAAGCACGCAGAACAATCCGATAAACAACAAAAAAGCCGCAATTCGCATGCGGCTTGAATGAACAAGAAAATATGCAACCAGACCGATCGCTGCCAGCAGCCCGTCCAACCAGACCACGAACCATTGCTGCAGAGCAATGAAAAGCGTCATCCAGCCGACACCGGTCAGCATGCAAACCACGGCCACCAGTTGAATGGCGACCTTTACCCGATGCGACTGTATCTCGTCCAGAGAACTGGTCAACGTCTTGTAATCGCCTGCTTTGCCCTGGTTTTTCAACGCCGACACCACCTCTGAACTTTTGACGGCCTGAAACCTGCGCCGACAGCGACCGCCACTGGGATGCGCGTCGCTATCGCTATCTGCGGCTAAAGACCCTTGCGCGAGAAAGTCAAACTGGCATTGGTACCGCCGAATCCGAAACTGTTGGAAAGCGCGGTCTGGATATTGGCATTATCGATGCGGCTGCGCACGATGTTGAGACCTTCAGCTGCAGGATCAAGGGTTTCGATGTTAGCCGAAGCCGCAATGAAGTTATGCTGCATCATCAGCAGCGTGTAAATGGCCTCATTAACACCGGCTGCCCCCAACGCATGACCGGAAAGTGATTTGGTGGAGGCAATGGCGGGAGGATGGCCGCAGAATACGGTACGGATGGCTTCCAGTTCCTTGACGTCGCCGACCGGCGTACTGGTGCCATGGGTGTTGATGTAATCAATTGGGCCATCAACACCTTCCAGCGCCATTTGCATGCAGCGTACCGCACCTTCACCGCTTGGAGCGACCATATCGTAACCGTCCGAGGTGGCGCCATAACCGACCACTTCGGCGTAGATTTTCGCACCGCGCGCCTTGGCATGCTCATATTCTTCCAGCACAACAATACCGCCACCGCCGGAGATGACGAAGCCGTCACGGTTGGCATCATAAGTACGCGAGGCTTTTTCCGGCGTGTCGTTGTACTTGCTGGAGAGTGCGCCCATCGCATCGAACAGATAAGACATGGTCCAATGCTCTTCTTCACCACCACCGGCAAAAACGATGTCCTGCTTGCCCAGCTGAATCTGCTCGACACCGGCGCCGATGCAATGCGCACTGGTGGAACAGGCGGAACTGATACCGTAATTAACGCCCTTGATTTTGGCACCTGTCGCCAGACAAGCGGCAATGCCGCTGGACATGGTCTTGGTCACCATGTAAGGCCCGACACGGCGTATGCCTTTCTCTGCCAGTGTATTGGTGCCTTCCAGCATGCTCTCGGTGGAAGTGCCGCCGGCACCGACAATAAGGCCGGTGCGAACGTTGGAAACCAGTTCCTCCGGCAGGCCGGCATCAGCGATCGCCTCCTGCATGGCCAGCCAGGAATAGGCATGGCCCTTGGCCATGAAACGCATGAGTTTGCGATCGATCAGTTCTTCCACATTGAGATTCTTGATCGAACCGGCAACATGTGAACGCAGGCCTCTTTCAGCGTATTCCGGCTGATAGGTAATTCCTGAGCGGCCTTCGCGCAGGCTATCCAGCACTTCGGATTTGTTGTTACCCAGACTGGAGACGATCCCCATCCCGGCGACTACGACACGGCGCATCGTGATTCTCCCAATAGCGTTATCTGCATATCCAGTTTTAATTTTTGCATCAGAAATTGTCAGTACGCGTGAACAGACCTACGCGCAAATCATTTGCCACGTAGATTTCGCGCCCGTCCAGCTCCATGGTGGCGTCAGCGATGCCCATCACCAGCTTGCGCATGATGACACGCTTCAAATCGATTTTATAGGTCACCAGTTTACCAGAAGGTAATACCTGACCAGTAAACTTCACCTCACCTGCGCCCAGTGCGCGGCCCCGGCCGAGGCCACCCATCCAGCCCAGATAGAAACCGACCAGCTGCCACATGGCATCCAGCCCCAGACATCCAGGCATCACCGGATCATTTTCAAAGTGACACTTGAAGAACCACATATCAGGATCGATATCGAGCTCCGCGATGATCTGGCCGTTACCGTACTTTCCGCCATCCTCGGTAATCGAAACGATGCGGCTGACCATCAGCATCGGCGGCAAAGGCAATTGTGCATTACCGGGTCCGAACATCTCGCCACGGCCACAGCTCAGCAACTCCTCGTAGGTGAAACTATTTTGTTTTGACATCTAGAGACTTTTTCTTTTGGTGAATAGGATTATCACCGCTATTTTCGCCGGAAATGTCTTTGAGCGGAAGCCCTTGCTGATTTATGCCGGATTCAAGGGGTATACAGATCTGTTTACACCGGGGAGGAATCTGTTTACTATGTCACTTTGTTACATTATTTTACAAATTCGCAATCTTCATTTACATCATTCATTTGGGACAAGTCAATGAGCGACCGCCAACTGGCCGACTGGCGCGAACATGCGCTAAAACTGGAATCTGAGATCAACAAGGTGGTCGTGGGGCAGGAATCTCCCATTCGACTGATTACCACCGCCATTTTCGCCCGCGGCCATGTGCTGCTGGAAGGGGATGTCGGCGTCGGCAAAACCACGCTGCTGCGTGCGTTCACGCGAGGTATCGGCGGCGGCTATCAGCGGATCGAGGGCACCATCGACCTGATGCCGAACGATTTAGTCTATCACACCTATCTGGGTGAAGACGGCAAGCCGCATGTCAGCCCGGGCCCGCTGCTGATGTCCGGTGAAGATCTTTCCATCTTCTTCTTCAACGAAATCAACCGCGCCCGGCCGCAGGTGCACTCCCTGCTGCTGCGCGTCATGGCGGAACGCACCTTGACGGCGTTCAACAAGGAACATCGCTTCCCGCACATGCTGGTATTCGCCGACCGCAACCAGGTGGAAAAGGAAGAAACCTTCGATATCCCGTCCGCCGCACGCGACCGCTTCATGATGGAAATCCCCATCGTCGTGCCAAGCGATCCAACGATTCGGGAAGAACTGATGTTCAATCCCAAGTTTCATGATGTCGACGCTCTGGTCGGTACCGTGGAACCGGAGATTCTGGAATTCGACAAGGTCAATGGCATCGCCCGTATCATCCAGGCCTCCATCGACGCCAGTCAAACGCTGCGCCGCTACGCGCTGGATCTATGGACTGCAACCAAATCGCCGGAACAGTTCGGCGTGGAGGTATCGGGGGTGGAAATGAGCCGCCTCATCATCTCCGGCGCCAGCCCGCGTGGTGTCGGTATGCTGCTGTCGGCTGCGCGCGTCAATGCCTGGCTCAACAACCGCACTGCCGTGGTGCCGGAAGATATCCATGCGGTCTTTTATGAAACCATTGCGCACCGTCTGGTGTTCAGTCCGGTCTATGAAATGCGCCGCACCGAGATCGCGCGCGAACTGCTGTCCGGTATCCTCAATGGCGTTTCTGCGCCTTGATGCGCCCAGTTCCGAGCTAACAGAAGAATGAGTCAGCTGACGAGAAGACTGAAAGCCGATATGGCTGCATGCAGCCCGCCGGAGTCCGACTGGCTGATTCAAGGCAAACTTTAATATGACGGCACTCGACCAGATCAAGCTGTTCAATTACCACCTCGGCTGGCGCTCGCGCGGACGCCGTCCCGGTAGCCATAACAGCACGCAGCGCGGCATGGGTATGGAATTCCGTGGGCATACTACCCTGCTCTCCTATCCCGACCCCCGTCGAATCGACATCCGCCAGACCATCCGCGACCCGCTGGAACAGATTTATGTGCGCATTTTCAACCAGAAAAGCGCGACGCCGGTATTCGCCCTGTGCGACATGTCGGGCTCCATGCATTACGGCAGCTACCAGCGCAAGCTGTCGGTCGCCGCAGATATCGTGCAGTCAGTCGCCAAATCCGCCAACGGTAACGCCGACCCCTTCGCCTTTGTCGGCTTCGACGACGAGGTACGTGAAGACTGGCACAGCACACTTTCCTTCAGGCCGCACTATGCACTGGAGATGGCCGAGCAGCTGCGCGACTATCATCCAGGCGCCGCAGGCAGCAAGGGACTGCTCGATGTCTCCCGTTATCTGCCGCGCGAACGTTCGCTGGTGTTCCTGATATCCGACTTCCACATGCCGCTGGCCGACCTGGAAGCTGCACTGGCACTCATGTTGCGCCACCACATCGTACCTATCGTGCTGTGGGACGAAGCGGAATACAAAAACCTGCCGGAATTCGGCATCGCCAGCGTGACCGACCCGGAAAGCGGGACGAAGCGCACCCTGTTCCTGCGCAAGAGCTACCGCGAACGCATCATCCGAAACTTTGAAGCACGTCGCGAAGCAATCAAGGCCCTGTTCCTGCGCCTCGATATGCCCCCCTTGTTCATCGAACATGGCTACGATGCTGACGTCCTGACCGATTATTTCCACCAATATGTGGCCGCCTGAACTCATGAAAACCGCCTTAGCCAATATGCAAAAAATCCTTCTGCAATGTCTCGCGCTGTGCCTGCTGCTTTCCGCCAGCACCGGCCTGATGGCCGATGAAGTAAAGCTGCCGGCACTTGACCCCAAACTGGCCAAAATCAGCATCGTCGAACCCGAACGCGACTCCGGTTATACAGTGGGAGACCTGCTGACGCGCGTCGTCACCCTGGAAATCAAAAAACCCTACAAGCTGCTGGACACCTCGTTGCCGATCGTCGGTTACGAGAAGCGCTACAAGGGTCAGGTCATCGGCATCGAACTGCGTGACATCCAGAAGCAGGCGCAGGAGAAATCCGACAGCACTGTTTATACGATAGCGCTGACTTATCAGGTATTTACCCGCAACGTCGTCGCCAAGCCTGCCGCCCTGCCGCCCGAATTTCTCAAGGTGCAAAGTGGCAAGGATATCTACGAATATCGCATCCCCAGCTGGAGTTTCCGCATCTCGCCGATCGCCGTCTTCGGTGAAGTCAAGCTGAAAACCGATTTAAGTCCGTTCCGCGGCCCAGTCCTGAAGACGGACGAGCGGGAAAGAATCATCCTCAACACTGCGCTGGCCGTCCTTGCCTTGGCAGCGCTTGGCCTGCTCTATGTCCTCGGTGTCCAGGCCTGGCTGCCGCGCATGGGCGGGCCGTTTGCCCGCGCCTATCGAGAATTAAGAAAACTGCGCAAGCTGCCGCCTAGCGATGAAACCCTGAAGCTGGGCCTGAGTCGTGTACACCAGGCTTTCAATGCGAGTCTCGGCAGCAGCGTATTCAGCGGCAATCTCGAGCAGTTTCTACAGCAAAAACCGGTTTTTGCTGTCATCCGGCAGGACATTGAACAGTTCTTCGATTTGTCGCGCCATGTATTTTTTGAGCAGACGGACGCACAGCAATTCGAAGCGGAACAGCATGAGTGGCTGCGTCGCTTCACCCGCCGCTGTCGCGATTGCGAGCGCGGCCTGAAACCAGAGAAGCGGGTCTGACACCATGAGTTTTGCCAATCCTTCGGTATTGTGGCTATTGCCACTGGTCCTGCTGCCCTTGCTACTGGAGCGCTCTCACAACCGCAGCTATTCCTGGGTCGCCATGCTGCCGAGCGACCCCTTATCCAACATCATCGCCATTTTCCTCAAACTATTGGCGGTAATTGCGCTGACGTTCATTCTGCTGGGGCTCGCCTCACCGCAAACGCCGGAGCAACATGTCGAAAAAACCGGTGTCGGTGCGCAAATCGCCCTGGTACTGGATCGCAGCGCCAGCATGGACGATCCGTTTTCCGGCGCCGGTATCGGCGGCCGGGTCGGTGAAACCAAATCCGCAGCTGCCAGCCGCCTGATTACCGACTTCATCCGTCAGCGTGAAAACGATTTGGTCGGCCTCATTACCTTCAGCAATTCCGCCATGCACGTACTGCCGCTAACAGAAAACCGCGAGGCGGTTATCGCCGCCGTGCAAGCCACTGCGGACAACGCCCTGTTCCAGACCAACATCGGTAGCGGCCTGACCAGCGGCACCGGCCTGTTCGAAAAAATCCCCAACTCAGGTTCGCGTGCCATTATTCTGATATCGGACGGTGCCGGCCGCATCAGCGCCGACGTCCAGCAAAAAGTGCGTGATTGGCTGGATCGCATGGATATCGGGCTTTACTGGATCGTACTTAAACAGCCAGGCGGTCTGAGTATTTTCGACGAAACCTACGTGCCGCCGGAAGACGAAGCATTGCCGCCAGTGATTGCTCTGTATGAATATTTCCAGACGCTGAAAACACCATTCAGCGCCTACGAGGCGGATGATCCCGGTTCCCTGGCCAAGGCCATCGCAGACATCAACCAGAAGGAAAAGAAACCCATCATCTATCTGGAAAAGATCCCGGGCAAGAATTACACACAACATTGCTTCATGCTGGCAGCATTGATGATCGCCCTGCTGCTCGGCGTCAAATATCTGGAGGTGCGCACATGGCACTCAGCGTAAAGAAAGTCACCTGGACACTGGCCGTGATGGCCGTTGTCAGTTCAATAACCGCTCTCTATGCATGGAACCGCATCCATCAGATACATGATTTCAATCGGGCAATCCTGACGGCGAAGACGCCAGACACCGACCGCCAGAGCTACGAAGCCAAATTCTCCACAGCCTACTGGCTGGCGAAGAATGAGCGCTACAAGGAAGCAACCCTGTTATTTCTGCAACTGGCCGAGCAAGGCGACATGAACCGACGCTCCGCCGTACAACATAACTTGGGCAACATCTTCTTCCTGCGCGGCCTGACCATCAACGGCAACAGCATGACCGTGCGTGACGAGAGCGAATACCTGTTCCGTCAGGCCAAGGGCGCCTATGTACAATCGCTCAAGCTGGACAACGGCCACTGGGACACGCGCCATAACCTCGACCGCGTGATCGGCATGCTGCCAGAGACACCGACCCCGGGCGTCGGTGAATCCGACAGCCCCGGCCTCATCATGGGCAACATTCCAGTGGGCCTGCCGTGAAATACTTCCATCACCTGCAACGCTATCTGGTGCACAGACGTGACGCCACCTTGCTGCTGCTGGCATTCGTTTTTGTCGTCCTCGCGCTGTTCCAGCCCAGCATCCCGCTCAAGCGCAATATCTACAGCTACATCCTGGTGGCCGATATCTCGCAGAGCATGAATGTGGCCGATATGGGCAGCGAAAGCAGGCCGATGACACGCATCGCGCATACCCAGAAGATGATGCATGAAATCATCTCGGCCATGCCATGCGGCACCAAGGTCAGCATCGGGCTGTTCGCCGGCGTCAGTGTGGCCGCCATGTACACACCGATCGAGGTCTGCAGCAACTTTGCCGCCATCAATGACACCATCGATCATCTGGACTGGCGGGCCGGCTGGTCCGGCAACAGCCGCATCCGTGAAAGCCTGCCCAATCTCGCACGCACACTGCGCGCGTTCCCGGAACCCGCGCAAGTGGTCTATTTCACAGATGGGGAAGAAGCCCCCAGACTGCACGTATTCAACACACGCGACCTCAGCGAATTCCAGGGCGGCGATGACTGGCTGCTTGTCGGCATCGGTAGCGACAAGGGCACGCCCATTCCCAAACTGGATGAAAAAAACCAGCTGATCGGCTACTGGTCGGGCGACAGTTTCGCATTGCAGCCAGGTATCGCGCAGATTTCAGAATCCAACATCGGCACACGGGACGACAATGTCGCCAGCGGTGTAGGTGACCGCTACCTGTCGACGCTGGACGAAACCTATCTGAAATCACTGGCAGAAGAGATCAGCGCAAAATATGTGCGCGGCGACAAGCTGCAGAACATCCTCGCTGCCATGAAGGAGCAGAAACCGGCCCGACGCGACATCGCGCCCTATAAGATAGACTGGGTACTGGCAAGCATCGCCGGCATTCTGTTGTTACTGGCCTATTTCCCCAAGCATCCGCTGCAAGCCACGCGCGAGTCACTGAAGCATATGCGGCTCCGGTTCAGGCAGGCATCTTCACGCTAAGTTATCGACATCATGCCGTTCGCGGCCCCACCTGAGCCAGACACGTAATTGCCGGAAACCGTCGGGTTCGATGTTGTCAGGTAGCAGGATGAGAGAAAATCGCCTGCCATTCTCTGAGGCCTGCAGATTCAGAACCGTCAGATAGGGCGCTACAAAACTGCTTGCCAGCACTGCCACCTGGTGAGTCCTGCCAGCCCTGTCCATCACGTGCAAACCGGATTCCGGATTCAGCGTCAAACGTACGATCGATTTTGTCAGAGTCAAAGTGCCATGATGCCGGATGTAATAGACGGCAAGCGCAACGATCAAGGCAACAGACAGTACCTTCAATGCCATAGGCAAGGGAAGAAACAGCAACACGAGGCAAGCCATCAGACTGGCAAGTACTATTATCCAGACCAGATTTACTGACGGTGCAAGCTCGAGTTGTATGGGCTTGGCGCTATAATAAGACAATCGATCTCCCTGAGTGGCATAAGACATGCTTCTGGAGTAAATCATATTCCGAGCATGTCGCATATTCGCATTATCAACAAGTGAACAGACATATCATGACACAGTGGCATCCATTTCTCGTCAACAAGCAGGCTGAAATCGCTGGCCTGCGTGTACTGCATTTCGGCAATCCGCAAATGGAGTTGCAGTCTGCTGCCAATTCCACCGTACTGGCAGACCTCTCGCATTTGGGCTTGTTGCAGATTGACGGCGAGGATCGCGTGGCATTCCTGCAAGGGCAGTTGACCAACGACGTCAAACTGCTCAATGGCAGCAACAGCCACTACGCCGGTTATTGCACGCCAAAAGGCCGGATGCTGGCAATGTTCCTGGTATTCGCACATCACGAACATCTGCACCTGCAAGTGAATCGCCAATTGATGGAACCCATCATGAAGCGGCTGAAAATGTATGTCCTGAGGTCCAAGGTCACAATCACCGACGTCTCCGACAGCATCGTGCGTCTGGGGCTGTCCGGCAAGGATGCGGAGCAGATCCTGCTGAACCGCTTCGGCCAGGCTCCACAAACCGCTCACGAGTTCTTGAGTCTGGAGGAAGCCAGCATTATTCGACTGCCGGGGAAACGGCCACGCTATGAAATTTTCGTGGCTGCCGAGAACGCAGAGCAGCTCTGGACCGCACTCGGTCAGCAGGCTCAGCCGGTGGGTGCCGACTGCTGGGATTGGCTGGAAATAGAAGCCTGCATTCCAGATATCGAACCTGCTACGCAGGAAGCCTTTGTCCCGCAAATGATCAACCTGGACGCGCTGGGCGGCATCAACTTCAAGAAGGGATGTTATACGGGGCAGGAGATCGTGGCGCGCACGCATTATCTGGGTAAGGTCAAACGCAGGACCCTGCCGGTACACATTCCTGCAGGTGAGGATGCCCTTGCCGGCAGCCAGGTATTTCGCTCTGGCAGCGAGGAAGCGGTAGGCATGCTGGTGCGGGTTGCGCCTTCGCCAGCGGGCGGGATGGATGCACTTGCCGAACTGCGGCTGGAAGCATTGGAAAATGCCGAACTTTGCCTGAACAAAGCGGCAGTCAAACCACTGCAGCTATTGCAACTCCCTTACGAACTGGCTGAATAACCAGAATCATCGCCAGCCCCGATATTTCAACAGCTTGAAGGCTGATAGGGCGTGGAAATTAGCGTCTCTCGCGTCAAGCCAATAGCCGAGTCTATTGGCGCAAAACGCCCGTCAGCGTCCATTTTTTGGCTGGGATGGTAAATATCCCGTGCTAGACCAGCTGGACGCGATTGCGACCAGCCTGTTTTGCCTGATAGAGCGCAATATCGGTGCGCTCTATCAGGCTATCAACAGGTTCGCCAACCACCCACTGCGAGACGCCCTGGCTTACAGTCACCTTCAGCAATTCATTCTTGAATTCAACCGCCATATTATCAACCGCCTGACGTAATTTCTCACTCAACTGCAGGGCATTATGTGCATCACATTTTCTCAGCAGGACGAGAAACTCCTCACCTCCCCAACGACAGACAAAATCGACTTCGCGTAAATTGGCACGCAAACACTCTGCTACTGCAATCAGCAGTTGATCTCCGGCCAAGTGTCCATAATGATCATTAACCGCCTTGAAATGATCAATATCAACCATCAGCATGGAAAGCGCCTCTTCATTGCGCTTGGCATCATTGATGAAGGTCTTGATAATCACGTCAAATGCTTGGCGATTCGGCAATTTTGTCAGGCTGTCCGAGGTTGCCATCAACTCAAGCCTGTCCTGATACCGTTTAAAGGCGAGCCCTGTGAGCAATAATGCAATGCCGGTAATCACTACGCAGACCAGTAAATTGAGATACAGGGTCTGGCGTATATCCTTGACGGCATCATTTTCGTTGCGCTCTACAAAAAGATACCAGTCCATCTCTGGAATATATCGCACGTTAAGCAGGATCCGCTCGCGATCAAGCTGATACTGATAAGTCCCTTCAGGCTTGGATAAAATCTCCCCAGCCATCTTTTGCAGACCTGGATGATCGTGGATATTAGTGTCCAGCGGTTGCGATTTGTTGCCAAAAAGCACGATCTTGCCCTTGGCATCGACAAAATAAATATTGCGCTGATAACGATCCTGATAATTGTTAATCAAGGCCCGCACTGCATCAACAGTCAGGCCAACTCCTGCCGCCCCGATAAAGTTCTGCTCATAATCCATGACGCGATAATTCACGAAGATGGTCAACGCATTGGCATGTGCCGCATCCGGATCCACATTAATTTCATAAGGACTTTCCATTTTTCGCACGCGAAAATACCAGGCATCGACCTCTTTATTCTCGTCCACCTGTTTTAACAGGCCGTCCCAGTAATAGTAATTTCGCGTTTCTTCAGAGACAAGAAAGCTGCTGAACGTGCCGTAGGTTTCCTTGATCTCATTCAGATAGCGGCTGATTTTGACAATATCGTCCTCGCCGTTAATGACCCAATCCCGTACAAAGGTGTCACTGGCCATCATCGAGGAAATGAAAATCGGCCGGATCAGGTCTTTCTGGATTTCGGAATAGATGTTGTCAGCCGTCAGTGGCAACTCACTGTTAACGATGGCATCCCGGATGGAATTTTTAGAGACGTAATAACTGGCAATGGAGGTGGCAAAGAAGCCGATGCATAACAGTACCCAAAGCAGGAATATAACCTTGCGCTTGCTGTCGAAGATGTTATGCATGATTTGGGTGTTGGTATCCGCAGAGTCTGGTTGGCAATATCAAGCTCAAGCCGACGATAAGGCCAACTTGACTAATCCGTCGCAGCAGGTCTGACAGGGTCTGCTGTTGTCAAGGGCGGGGTTGTTGATGCGTCAGGCGAGGCACGTTCAAACACCTGATAAAACACTTCGTCCTGCTTGATCATGCCCAACTCGCTACGGGCGCGCTCCTCAATCGCAGCAAAACCCTGCTTGAGATCGCGCACTTCGGCATCCACCGCATCATTGCGCGTCTTCAGTTCAGCATTGAATTTTTGCTGCTCGCTGATTTGCCGGTTCAGGTCCCAGACCTTGAGCCAGCTCCCTTTGCCAAGCCACAACGGATATTGCAGCAAGGCAATCAGGATGACGAAAATCAGCGTCAGCGCTTTCACAAAAGCTCAGGGATTTGGTCTGCTCAACGTCCCAGATGGTAGAAAGCACCCATGCCTGCGTAGCTGGTTGCGCTGCCCAGCTCTTCTTCGATGCGCAGCAACTGGTTGTACTTGGCGATACGCTCGGAACGTGACAACGATCCGGTCTTGATCTGCAGCGCATTGGTCGCCACGGAGATATCGGCAATTGTCGTATCTTCGGTCTCACCTGAGCGGTGTGAAATCACTGAGGTATAACCGGCGCGCTTGGCGGTTTCGATGGTAGTGAAAGTTTCGGTCAGCGTACCGATCTGATTGACCTTGATCAGCACGGAATTGGCTACGCCGCGGGAGATACCCTCGCGCAGAATCTTGGCATTGGTCACGAACAGATCGTCACCTACCAGTTGCACGGTCTTGCCTAACCGGTCGGTCAACAGTTTCCAGCCATCCCAGTCATGCTCGCTCATACCGTCTTCAATGCTGATGATCGGGTACTTATCGACCCAGGTTGCCAGATAATCGACAAACTGCGCTGAAGTCAGTTGCAGACCTTCGGATTCCAGATGATATCTGCCGTCCTTGTAGAATTCGGAACTGGCGCAATCGAGGCCAATCAGAATATCGCGGCCGGCTTCATAACCGGCGTCGCTGATTGCTTCGAGAATGTACTGAATGGCAGATTCGTTGGATGGCAGGTCAGGTGCGAAACCACCTTCATCGCCCACCGTGGTTGCCAGACCGTTCTTGTGCAAAATCTTGTTCAACGCATGGAATACTTCGGCACCGGCACGCAAGGCTTCGCGGAAACTCGGCAAACCTGCCGGAATGATCATGAATTCCTGCATATCCACACTGTTGGCAGCATGGGCACCGCCATTGATGATGTTCATCATGGGGGTTGGCAATTGCATCTCGCCGGAACCGCCCAGGTAACGGTAGAGCGGCAGACCGGACTCTTCCGCTGCGGCACGGGCACAGGCCATGGAAACAGCCAGGATCGCATTCGCGCCCAGACGCTCCTTGTTTTCGGTCCCGTCCAGTTCGATCAGGATGCTGTCGATGAAGCTCTGCTCCTCGACATCCAATCCGACCAGCGCTTCGGCGATCTCGGTGTTGACATTCTCCACAGCTTGCAGCACGCCTTTACCCAGATAGCGCGACTTGTCGCCATCGCGCAATTCAACGGCTTCCTTGGTGCCGGTAGAAGCGCCGGAAGGGACGGCAGCCCGGCCGATAATGCCGGATTCCAGCAGAACATCAGCTTCAACAGTGGGGTTGCCGCGGGAATCAATAATTTCGCGGGCGATGATATCAACAATTGCGCTCATAACTTTTCCTCAAAATTTATATATTCTGACTACTGAACCGCCAACACATTGCCATGTATGTGTCAGCAGTCATGACAGTTAAAGGGTTTGTTCGATAAACCCGGCTTTTTTTACCAACTTATCCAAATCAACCAACACTTCCAGCAAAGCCTTCATTTTAGGCAAAGGCCAAGCATTCGGGCCATCCGACAGAGCCTTGCTCGGATCCGGATGCGTTTCCATGAAGATGCCTGCGATGCCGCTGGCGACTGCGGCCCGTGCCAGCACTGGCACAAACTCGCGCTGGCCGCCACTCTTGTCGCCCTGCCCGCCTGGCTGCTGCACAGAATGTGTCGCGTCAAAGACCACCGGGCAATTGGTTTCGCGCATGATCGCCAGGCTGCGCATGTCCGACACCAGCGTGTTGTAACCAAAAGAGACGCCGCGTTCGCAGACCATAATGGTATCAGCACCACCATTCGCTTCCTTGGCTTTCTGCACAACCTGCTTCATGTCGCCGGGGGCAAGAAACTGACCCTTTTTGATGTTCACCGGCTTGCCGCAAGTTGCAACCGCCGTAATGAAATCGGTCTGGCGGCAAAGAAAAGCCGGGGTCTGCAACACATCGACCACCGCCGCCACATATGGCACCTGCTCCTCGGTGTGCACATCGGTGAGAATAGGCACACCGACCTGACGCCGCACTTCGTCCAGTATCTTCAGGCCTTCTTCCATGCCGAAACCGCGAAAAGTCTTGGTCGAACTGCGGTTGGCCTTGTCATAGGATGACTTGTAGATAAAGGGAATGCCGAGTGCCCCGGTGATTTCCTTCAGTTGGCCGGCCGTGTCGATCGCCATCTGCTGTGATTCGATGACACAGGGGCCGGCGATCAGGAATAGCGGCTGATCAAGGCCGACTTCAAACCCGCAGAGTTTCATCTATTTGCTCCCTTTGGCTTTCAACGCCGCCTCTACATACGATTTGAACAGCGGATGACCGGTACGCGGATTGGACGTGAATTCCGGGTGGAACTGGCAGGCGACGAACCAGGGGTGCACATCCTGCGGCAACTCAATCATCTCGCACAGCTGCTCGGTCGGCGTACGGGCAGAGATAATCAGGCCGGCCGCCTTCAGCTGGTCGACATAGTGATTGTTCACTTCATAACGATGACGATGGCGTTCGTTCACTTCTGCGCCATATATCTGTGCCGCCAACGTGCCGGGCTCGATCGGACACTTCTGCGCGCCCAGGCGCATGGTACCGCCGAGATCGGATTCCTCCGAACGGATTTCAACTTTACCACTGGCATCTCTCCATTCGGTGATCAGACCGACCAGGGGGTGCGGTGTTTCGGGGTTGAATTCGGTACTGTTGGCATCCTTCAGTTTCGCCACATTGCGAGCAAATTCGATCACTGCCAGTTGCATACCAAGACAGATACCGAGATAAGGTTTCTTGGTTTCACGCGCATAACGGATGGCGGCGATCTTGCCTTCAGTACCGCGTTTGCCAAAGCCGCCCGGCACCAGAATTGCATCCATGGACTTCAGGCTGTCTGTGCCGCTCTTCTCGATATCCTCTGAATCAATGAAATGAATCTTGATCTTGGAGTGCGTATGAATACCGGCGTGTATCAACGCTTCGGTCAGCGACTTGTAAGACTCGGTCAGGTCGACATATTTGCCGACAAAAGCGATATCCAGCTGGTGCTTGGGATGCTTCAGTGCATCGACGATTTTCTTCCAGCTGGAAAGGTCGGCCGCTTTGGCCAGGATATCCAACTTATGGCAGACGATCTCATCCAGCATCTGATCATGCAGCATGCCCGGAATGGCATAGATCGATTCCGCATCCAGGGCGGAAATGACCGCTTCCGGCGCAACATTGGTAAACAGCGCGATTTTCGCCCGTTCTTCGTCGGGAATCGGACGATCAGCGCGGCACAGCAGAATGTCAGGCTGGATACCGATTTCGCGCAACTCCTTGACCGAGTGCTGCGTCGGCTTGGTTTTCAGTTCGCCGGCCGTCGGAATCCATGGCAACAAGGTCAGGTGGATATAACAGGCATTGCCGCGTCCTTCGCGAATGCCCATCTGACGGATGGCTTCGAGGAAGGGCAGGGATTCGATGTCACCCACCGTACCGCCGACTTCGACGATGGCGACTTCGGCGCCTTCAGCGCCACGCTTGATATGATTCTGGATCTCGTCGGTAATGTGCGGAATCACCTGCACGGTCTTGCCCAGATACTCGCCGCGACGCTCTTTCTTGATCACGGTCTCGTAGATCTGGCCGGTGGTGAAATTGTTGCGCTTGCCCATGCGCGCACTGATGTAGCGTTCATAGTGGCCAAGGTCAAGATCGGTCTCGGCACCGTCGTCGGTGACGAACACCTCGCCATGCTGGAACGGACTCATGGTACCGGGGTCAACGTTGATATAAGGGTCGAGCTTGAGCATGGTCACTTTGATACCACGCGACTCGAGGATTGCGCCAAGACTGGCAGCGGCGATGCCTTTACCTAAAGAGGAAACGACTCCGCCGGTTACGAATACATATTTGGTCATGGAAGGGGCTTATGATTTTGTTGAATGAATTCTCAGCGACGGGAGTCTATTTTACGTTAAAGCCCCCTCAGCGACAAATGAAAAACCTGTGCTTCTGCGCTTGACAAGCTACTTCTCAAGTCCATACTGGAATGCCCACTCCCAGCATCTGGATTAAGGTTGCAAGATACCGCCTGGTAAGTCACTGAACGAATATCGGCGCCGATTGATATAAATCAATACGCCAGTTCAGCCCGACAATAGAATTTATATGCGGCTTGGCAATCAGCCACTCGAAAACCGCATCCAATAATCAGGAGAATCTTCATGCTAATGGATTTGTTTGGGACATTTTCCGGCCTGCTCAGCCTCGGCATCATCGTATTTATCATTGCCATGGCAGGCTATCTGTTCTGGCTGTTCATGAAACTGAGCGCAAAGAAACCGGACCAGAAGTAATATCCGAAAACAAGACCAGCTGCCTTTTCCTGCGGAATACCAGGGAAAGTGGGTGGCATTGTTTGCATACCTGCTCACCGCATGTTGTCACATGACGGCAACAATCTACCGTTATTTTCAACGCCTGTTCCACAAAAACAGGAGCGGGAGAATGGCCTACGAAAAAACGGCTTCAGGCATTGACGAAATTACTGGCGACCAGCGCCGGCTCAACCCCAGACAGCGGCAGGTACTGATACTGATCAATGGTAAACGCAACCTGAACGATATCGCACAAAGCCTGCCACGGCTGGCCGTTGCCGACATTATCGAGGAACTGGCAGCCCAAGGATTGATTCAGGATCCGGCCAGGCCTAGAACCATTTCCCACAAAATCGAAGCCGCGTCCAACACTCCGGAGATTTCTGCAGAACAGCTGGCAAAGATCAAGAGCATCCTGATTTCCAGCACCACTGAATACCTCGGCCTCATGGGCCGCACCATGGCAGAACAGATCAGCACCGTCTCGTCCTACGAACAGCTAAAAACCTGCATCTCACGCTGGCATATGGCGATACGCGAATCCAAAGGTGGTCGCATAATTGCCGACGAACTGATGTCAAAAGTACAGATGTCACTCAGCAGCAATTAAGAACCTACATCCAATTTTCATTTACCAATCTTCATTTACATGGATAACCCGAAGAAAGTTTAAAATGCCATGGATTCTTATGGCTAAAAACCCCAAAAATCACCCACTGGCATGCCCTTGCGGTAGCAACATAGCCTACGACATCTGCTGTCAGCCATACCATCACGGCTTGGTTGCGCCCACAGCAGAAGCGCTGATGCGATCACGCTACTCAGCGTATGTTTTACAGCTTGAGGAATACCTGCTGAGAACCTGGCACCCGAACACCAGGCCAGACCATCTCGGCCTCGAGAGAGACACCCAGACGAAATGGTCCGGCTTGTCAGTTAAGCGCCATGAGGTAACAGGAAGCAATAGCGCCATTGTCGAATTTATCGCCCATTACAAAGTTGACGGAAAAGCCGAAAAACTGCATGAAACCAGCCGTTTTCTCCAAATCAAGCATGAATGGTTTTATGTTGATGACGCTGGTTCCAGCAGCACCTGACTCAACTGTCGCTGAACGCCTCACACAACATGCTCAACAGCGCCCCAAGCATCGGAATAACCTCTTCCTTGTCAAAAGGTGCTTCTTCATCGGTACCGGCAATCAGGAAGGCGATGGTTGCCTTGTCCAGATCCTGCCGGTAATCAACCCAATGCTCCTGCTTGGCATCGGCAATCAGCTGGAACTTGTGACCGCCTGATTCGATGATTTCAGCCAGTTCTTCATCTGCCAGACCGGCAAATAGTGTTTTGGCAGCGATAATGGCAGCCGCTTCGGTATCCGGTGCAATCCCCTCCTCAGCCAGCGGCAGCATGAGGAAAGCGTAAACCAGCATGGCATAGGTGTGATAGACGCTCAGCATATCGAAGTTTTCAACCCGCTCGTCAGCAGGCGAGCGTTCTGCCTGCTGGATCGCTTTGAACGCAATGTAGCAGGCCAGATAATTCGCCGCCTCCAGAGGATCGTAATCCTGCAGATTGGTACTGGGGATGGCGCTCGGATTCTCGTTGGTATCGCGGCTATCGTTCAGGCAAAGTGCGTAAAGCAGACTGAGACGTTCTGAATATTTCATATGGATTCCCGGGTATTTTAAGTTGAGATAACTTCCAGCTGTTCCTGCAACTCCAGCCAGCGCTCTTCGGCCTGCGCAATCGTCTGGGTAAGTTCCCCCTGCCGCTTGAGCAGGCTCTGCAGGCCGGTCTTGTCGGCAGCAGTATAAAGAGCAGGGTCCGACAAACGCTCATCTATCTGGGTTTTTTCCTTTTGCCAGAGCGACATGTCGGCTTCCAGTTTTTCCGACTCCTTGATCAGGGGCCGGCGTTCGGCCAATCTGGCCTGTCGCTCCGCCTTGTTCTGGGCGCGGTCGTTCCTGTTGGCGGATTTTTCCTCGACGACTTTTTCAGCCTGCTTTTGCGCCGCTTCCTGGCTGGCCAGCCAATCGCGATAATCGTCGATGTCACCGTCAAAAACTTCGGCCTTGCCGTCCGCCACCAGAATGAAACGGTCGCAGGTAGCCCGCAACAAGGCTCTGTCATGAGATACGAGCACCATGCCGCCTTCATAATCCTGCAGCGCCATGGTCAGCGCATGGCGCATTTCCAGATCCAGGTGGTTAGTCGGCTCATCCAGCAACAACAGGTTGGGCTGCTGCCAGATCAGCAAAGCCAGCGCCAGACGTGACTTCTCTCCGCCGGAAAATCCGCCGCATGGCGTCGTCGCCATGTCACCGCGAAAATCGAAGCCGCCGAGATAGTTGCGATGCTCCTGCTCGCGCGTCTGCGGATCAAGGCGCAACATGTGCTGCAAAGGGGATTCATCCGGCCGCAGCTGTTCCAGCTGATGCTGGGCAAAATAACCGATGGCAAGGTCTTTGCCCTCGATGCGCTTGCCGCTTAAAGGCTCCAATTCCGAGGCCAGCAGCTTGATCAGTGTCGACTTGCCGGCGCCGTTTCTGCCCAAAAGGCCGATGCGTTCGCCGGGACGTATGGTCAGCTTGATTTGCTTCAGCACCGCCTGATCGAGGTAACCCGTATCGACATCATCCAGCACCAGCAAAGGATCGGGTGCCGCCTGCGGTTTTCTGAAGGAGAAACTGAAAGGGGAATCGACATGTGCCGCCGAGATCAGCTCCATGCGTTCCAGCGCCTTGATGCGGCTCTGCGCCTGCCGTGCCTTGGTCGCCTTGGCGCGGAAACGGTCGATATAACTGTGCAGGTGCGCCATCTCGCGCTGCTGGCGTTCGTACAGCGACTGCTGCTGCGCCAGCTTCTCGGCACGTTGCCGTTCAAAATCCGAATAACCGCCTCTATACAGCGTCAACTGCTGTTGCTCGATATGAGCGATATGATTGACCACCGCATCGAGGAAATCCCGGTCGTGCGAGATCATCAGCAGGGTACCGCGATAGTCCTTGAGCCAGTTCTCGAGCCAGATAACGGCATCCAGGTCGAGGTGATTGGTCGGCTCGTCCAGCAGCAGCAGATCGGAACGGCACATCAGGGCGCGCGCCAGGTTGAGCCTGACGCGCCAGCCGCCAGAGAAATCCGAGACCGGCCGCAACATGTCGGCATCGCTGAAACCGAGACCGTGCAGCAAGGCGGCCGCCCGCGACCGGGCCGTATAACCGCCGATATCGCCGAAGCGTGCATGCAGTTCGCCCAGACGTTCGCCATCATGGTTGCGTTCGGCCTCCTGCAGCGCCTGTTCCACACTGCGCAATTCACGGTCGCCATCCAGTACGAACTCGATGGCGGCATCCGCCAATGCCGGCGTCTCCTGTGCAACATGCGCCATGACCCAGTCCGGCGGCATCTCCAGCTCACCTGACTCATGCTGCAACTCGCCCAGCAGCATAGCGAACAGGCTCGATTTTCCTGCGCCGTTGGCGCCGGTCAAACCGGCCTTGTGTCCCGGATGCAACTGGAATGAAGCGCCACGGACCAGAACCTTGACGCCACGCGCCAGTGTGAGATTTTTGAATTGAAGCAAGATTGGATCTGACTGAAATAAAAACCGGCTTGAAGTCGGCGTGTAAGTATCAAACGCGTTATTTTAAAACAAAGCACCCCAACTACCGGAAACTTTCTCATTTATCTGGCCCAACGGCCATAAATGCAACCAATAATGCAGTAAAATGCAAATGTATATAACAAGTTAGCGCAAGCAACAAGCAATGGTCAAAAAATCACTGATCTGGACATACCGGGCCGCACTCACTGCAATGTGGCTGTCCATTATCGCGCTAGCTATCGCCATACTCAGTCTGCGCTATTTCGTCCTGCCGAACATCGAGAACTACAAGAACCAGATCGCTGAAACCATCAGCCAAACGGCCGGACGAAAAATCACGATCGGCAACATCAGCGCCAGCTGGAGCGGCATGAATCCGCACCTGAGCCTGCGCCAGGTTGCCATCTATGACACCGAAGACCGCATGGCATTGACGCTGTACGAGGTCGAAACCAGCCTGTCCTGGCTCAGTCTCGTTTCGCTGGAACCCAAACTCGCCTCGCTGATCATTCAGGGCCCGGCGCTCTCCATCCGCCGTGAAACCGACGGCACGCTGGTTGTCGCCGGCATTCGAATGGGCGGCGAATCGGAACCGGAACTGGCGAACTGGATACTGCGACAATCACGCATCGACATCGTCGACGCCACCATTCTCTGGCAGGATGACCTGCGCCAGGCACCGGCACTGACGCTGAACGATCTGCAACTCAGCATAGAAAGCCCGGTCCTGGAGCGTCTCATCAAGCGCCACCGTTTTGCATTAAAAGCCACCCCCTCTGCCGGCTCATCGCATCCTATCGAGTTGCGCGGCAACCTCTACGGCAATGATGCAGGAAATCTGCAGGGGTGGCGCGGCACCATCTATGGCCGCATGGACGGCACCGATATCGCAGCCTGGCGCCAATGGATAGACTACCCGTTTGAACTGAACCAGGGTTACGGTGCCGCACGCTTCTGGCTGGAGTTTTCCGATGGCATGGCTGATCGGCTTACTTCGGATGTCATCTTGCAGAAAGTGCGTGCCAGATTGGCCAAGAACCGTGCCGAAGCGAAACTGGATACGCTCAGCGCCAGACTGATCTGGTCCAGACAGACTGACGGCCAGTCATTCAATCTGCAACGGGTCAAGCTCACAAGCGCCGGCGGCCTGCAACTGGAGAACGGCGCCTTCGGTATACGCACACGACTGCAGAATGGCAAGGAAAGCATAGATGGCAGTGTCAAACTGGACCAGATCAATCTGGCTGCCATCAACACCTTCACCACTCATCTGCCCCTGCCGGAAACGGCTGCTGAGCACCTCAACCATCTTGAGCCGGTCGGTACCGTCAGTAATCTGGATCTGCGCTGGAAAGGCGATCGCGATCAATTCAACGAATACAACATCGGCATGCAGTTTAGCGACCTTGGCATCCAGCCATACAAGGAGATTCCGGGCTTCAGCAATCTGAGCGGTAAACTCAATGCTGATGAAAAGCAGGGCACCATCACCATCAACTCTCAGCAAGCTGCAGTCGATATCAAGGGAGTGATGCGTTGGCCAATACCGGCAGACAAACTGACCGGCATCGTCAAATGGTCAAACCATGACAAAGGCACTGACGTGCGGGTCAACAATCTCACCATCAGTAGCCCGCATCTGGCCGGCGTAGTCAATGCCAGCTACAAGCACGGCACAACAACGCCATCCAGCATAGAGCTGAATGGCCGCTTTGAGCGCGGCGACGCAAAATACGCGATGCTCTACTACCCCGTCATGCTGGGCAAGGACACGCTGGACTGGCTCGACAGCTCCATCATTTCCGGCAGGGTCTCGGATATCCATGTCATTGTGCGCGGCAGAACCGATCAATTCCCTTATGTCGACCCCAAGCAAGGCCTTTTTAAAGTCACCGCAGAATTGCAGGATGGCGTTCTGGATTACGGCAACAACTGGCCGCAGATCGAAAAATTGAACCTGAACATGCTGTTCCAGGGCTCCAGAATGGAACTGAAAGCAAACGGCGGCAACATCCTTGGCAACCAGTTCAAGACAGTCAAGGCAGTGATTCCCGTGTTGGATGCCGATGAACCCATACTGCAGATTACCGGTGAGACACAAGGCTCGGTGACAGACGCCATCCGCTTCGTCAACAATAGTCCAGTGCACGAACTCACGGATGGCCTGACCAATGACCTGCGCACCAGCGGTAGCGGAAAACTCAATCTGGAACTGAGTATCCCACTGGAGAATATAGACGCAAGCAAGATCAAAGGCAGCTATCAGATCACCAACGCCAGCATGGCAGGCACTTCGATTCCGGAGCTGACCCGCATCAACGGCAAGCTCGAATTTACCGAATCCGGCATGAGCGCCAAGAACATTAGCGCCAATGTCTACGGCGGACCTGCCCGTCTGGATATCAGCAGCGGCCAGAACCGCCTGGTCAAGGTCGCCGCACGCGGCAACATCACCGATACCGGCATCAGAAGCGCTCTGGGCGACAACCTGGGCAATCTGATCAGCGGCAATACCGACTGGTTCAGCGATATCAGCATCCAGCCGCAGCAGGTGAACGTCACCATACGCTCCAGTCTGGCTGGCCTGGCGCTGGACCTGCCGCAACCGATAGGCAAGAGCGCCGAGGAAAAAATGCCTTTGCGCATAGAAAAACGCCAGCAATCGGCCAAACAGGACCTCATCATCATCAGCATGGCCAACCAGATTTCGGCGCAGATTCTGCGCAACGAAGTCAATGGCGTCTATCAGGTCGATCGTGGCCAGATCGGCATCAATGTCCTGCCGGAAATCCCCGCACAGCCCGGCATTGAAGTGCGCGGCAGCTTCGAACAGCTCAATCTGGACCAATGGCTGGCGGTGCTGGAAAAAACCCGAGGGCCGGACACCGGCAGCAATGCAGCGCCGGCATTACCGATTCAGCGCGTCAATCTGGCAATCGACACTCTGGATGTCTTCGAGCGTCGTATCAATGCACTGAAACTCGATGCATCCAAAGCCGACAATGGCTGGCAGATGCAAATTCAGAGCCGGGAGATGAATGGTGACGTACGCTGGATCAGCAAGGATAACGGCAAGGTGATCGCCAGATTGCGTAACATGATGGTGCCCGGCAAGACCCCGCAAGCAACTGAAATCGTGCAGGAAAGCAAAAAGCTGGAATACCCGGATCTTGACATCGTCGCCGACAGCTTCACCTTTGGCCAGAAGGAACTGGGGCGGCTGGAACTGCGAGCCAGCGAGGTAGGCAATGACTGGCAAATTGATCAGCTGAGAATCAGCAATCCGGACAGCGTGCTGACTGCCAATGGCGAATGGCATAACTGGTTGAGCAACCCCAACACGCAGATGAATGTGAACTGGGATATCAACCAGCTGGGTAACACACTGGCCCGCTTCGGCTATCCCGATGTCATCAAGGACGGCACCACCCAACTCAGCGGCAAATTAAGATGGCCGGGCAGCCCGCATGAATTCAATGTCGAACAACTCTCCGGCACCATTTCCCTGGACGCGCGCAGCGGGCAGATCCTGAAGATAAAGCCGGGGGTTGGTCGCCTGTTCAGCGTTCTGACTCTGCAGAACCTGCCAAGACGGCTGACTTTCGACTTCCGCGATGTATTGAGCAGCGGATTCACTTTTGACAAAATCAGCTCAACGGCTGAAATCAATCAGGGCATCATGCGCAGTGACAACTTCCTGCTGGAAGGCCCGGTCGCCCGGATCGACATCAAGGGCGAAACCGACCTGAAAAAAGAAACACAAAATCTCAAGGTGAAAGTGACACCTTATATCAGCGACAGCGTCTCACTGGCAGCCTTGGCTGGCGGGCCAGCTGTTGCCGCAGCAGCCTTCATTGCACAAAAACTGCTGAAGGACCCGCTTAACAAGTTTGCAGCAGAGGAGTATGAAATCACCGGCACCTGGGATGATCCGATAGAACGCAATATCGAAAAAACCCCGGATGAAGCGGTAAAGAAAATTCCCGGGCAGTGAGGCATACTGTAGTAACACACGCAGTCAAAATTTATTTCAAGCAAGAAAGAACATCATGGCAATCAAATCCAGGAGCAAACAAACCAGAGCATCAAAAACCAGGGCTACGCCCAGCATGACCAAGATCGCCGGCATCCAGATGGCTTCAGGACCAAATGTGTCATCCAACCTGAGCGAAGCGGAACGCCTGATTGAGATTGCGGTCAATCAGGGAGCCAAACTGATCGCCCTGCCCGAATACTTCGCCATCATGGGTCTGAAGGATACGGACAAGGTCGCCGCGCGTGAAAAGGAGGGCAACGGCCCGATTCAGCGCTTCCTGGCCAAGACCGCGAAAAAACATGATATCTGGATCATTGCCGGATCCGTACCGCTGGAATGCGGCAGCAAGAACAAGGTGCGTAACAGCTGTCTGGTTTATGACAACAAGGGCAAACAGGTAGCTCGCTACGACAAGATCCATCTGTTTGGTCTGGATCTTGGAAATGAACACTATCATGAAGAAACGACCATTGAACCGGGTGGTGAGGTGGTCACACTGGATACCCCCTTCGGCAAGATCGGGCTCTCCATCTGTTACGACCTGCGCTTCCCCGAGCTTTATCGCGCCATGGGTCCGGTCGATATCATCGTGGTGCCGGCCGCCTTTACCGAAACCACCGGCAAGGCACACTGGGAAACCCTGGTGCGCGCCCGCGCAATCGAGAACCTGGCTTACGTGCTGGCGCCGGCCCAGGGCGGTTATCACACCTCTGGCCGTGAAACCCACGGTGATAGCATGATCGTCGACCCCTGGGGCGTTGTACTGGATCGCCTGCCGCGCGGCTCCGGCGTGGTGCTGGCCACCATCAACCCGGGCTATCTATCCAGCTTGCGCAAGAGCCTGCCGGCACTGAAGCACCGCAGCCTGCCATAAGACCAGCCGGCATCATGAGCCGTGAATCATGATTTTTCGTATTATCTATTAAGTTAGATATTGCTATAGTTTTTATATATTAATTGACTGAAGAGCCCAGATGAAACCTGATTCAATTCCCGGTAGTTCCAGCCCGGAAGCCGGTTCGCATTTCACCACCGCCACCGAGACCCTGCTAAAGCCCTCCGGCCTCGACATCCCGGCACTGCAGAACGTGCTCGGCAGCATCATGTCGCATAAGGTGGACTATGCCGATCTCTATTTCCAGTACAGCCGCTCGGAAAGCTGGGGATTGGAAGAAGGCCAGGTCAAGTCGGGCAACTTCAACATCGACCAGGGTGTCGGCGTCCGCGCCGTCAGCGGCGAAAAGACCGCCTTCGCCTATTCGGATGACATCCATTTGCCCGCACTGGAGCAGGCGGCTCAGGCCACCCGCGCCATTGCTGCATCCGGCAATGAACAATCCGGCAAATCCATACAGCGCATCAGCGCGCCGCAACTCTATATTCCGCAGGACCCGATTGCATCGCTCAGCGCCGAGGCGAAGGTAAAACTGCTGGAACGGCTGGAAACCTTCGCGCGCAAAGCTGACCCGCGCATCAGTCAGGTCATGGCTTCTATCGCCGGCGAATATGAAGTGGTCATGGTGGCTCGCCACGATGGCGTCATGGCAGCGGATATCCGCCCCCTGGTACGCCTGTCCATTCAAGTCATCGCCGAGCAGGATGGCCGCCGTGAACAAGGCTCCGCCGGCGGCGGCGGTCGATTCGATTACAGTTATTTCACCGATGACGTGCTGCAGGATTATGCGCAAAAGGCCGTGCATCAGGCGCTGGTCAATCTGGATGCCCGCCCTGCTCCTGCCGGCAGCATGACAGTCGTACTCGGCTCCGGTTGGCCCGGCATTCTTCTGCACGAAGCCATCGGCCACGGCCTTGAAGGCGACTTCAACCGCAAGGGCAGCTCCGCCTTCAGTAACGCCATCGGCCAGCAGGTCGCCGCCAGGGGCGTTACCGTTGTCGATGACGGCACCATCGCCAATCGCCGCGGCTCACTGAGCGTGGACGATGAAGGCAACCCGACCCAACGCACCGTGCTGATCGAGGACGGCATCCTGCGCGGCTACATCCAGGACAGCCTCAATGCACGCCTGATGGGCATGCCGCTGACCGGCAACGCACGGCGCGAATCCTACGCACATATCCCGATGCCGCGCATGACCAACACCTATATGCTGAACGGCACCATGGCGCCGGAAGAGATTATCAAGTCAGTAAAGAAAGGCCTCTATGCCGTCAATTTCGGTGGCGGCCAGGTCGACATCACCAGCGGCAAGTTCGTCTTCTCCGCAGCCGAAGCCTGGATGATTGAGGACGGCAAGCTGACCTATCCGGTCAAGGGTGCCACCTTGATCGGCAACGGCCCGGACGTGCTGAAGCGCGTTTCCATGATCGGCAACGACATGGCGCTCGACACCGGCGTCGGCACCTGCGGCAAGGAAGGCCAGAGCGTACCGGTAGGCGTAGGTCAGCCGACCTTGCGCATCGACGGACTCACGGTGGGTGGAACAGCTTAGGAGATTCGAGTTATTATCACTCCTGAAAGTTATCGCTTTCATTTTCAGCAGCATAAAGTCCTACTATCGAAAGGAACTTAAATGGCTACACCCAAAGCAACAACTGCAAAAACCACCGCCAGCAAAACAACTGCCGCCGCGAAGAAACCTGCAGCGCCCAAGGCAGCAGCTACAAAGAAACCCGCCGCTGCAAAAAAACCGGCAGCAGCGAAAAAAGCTGCACCAAAAACCAGCAAGATCGGACCAGAAGAGCGTTATCGCATGGTGGAGGTTGCCGCCTATTTCCTGGCTGAACGCAATGGCTTCGCAGGCAGTCCGGTCGATTACTGGACCGCTGCCGAGATCCAGATCACCAAGCTGCTCTCCAAGTAACACCTCTACTGAGCATTATGCTCAGTAGAGCAGCGGCCACATAGCTCAGAATCCAACCCGCCAGCAGGCCGGCTGGATCGGGTTTACAGCTACTTTCATTAGCCCTCGCCTACTGCCAGCGGCTATAATTCAGCATTCACTCATTTTTGCGTCAGCAAAGCATTAAATTTTTAAGCCTCTAACATTTTCTCTAGGGACTTCCCCCGCCCGTCAAGCAAAATCATCCTGACACCCGGTTTTACCGGGTGCAGGCGCCTTGATTCTTAACTTCTCTACTTCCACTGTCGTCGCTCGATAACCTCAAGGATCAGACTGC
>Ga0208244_100073_pt1 | contig 139438 bp, 140 predicted proteins | sample SubbioCR12Aug_5A_FD_184828 | JGI IMG/M metagenome (GOLD analysis project Ga0208244, IMG submission 184828) | Serpentinite rock and fluid subsurface biosphere microbial communities from McLaughlin Reserve, California, USA - CR12Aug_5A (SPAdes) | ecosystem: Environmental > Terrestrial > Deep... | reverse complement strand
TCTCCCCAACCCCTCTCCCCAACCCCTCTCCCACAAGGGGCGAGGGGCTTCTATTAAAGGAAAGTCATGAAAGTCTATTACGACAAAGACGCCGACCTCTCGCTCATCAAAGGCAAGAAGGTCACCATCGTGGGTTACGGTTCGCAGGGCCATGCCCACGCCCAGAACCTCAAGGATTCCGGCGTCAAGGTCACCGTCGGTCTGCGCAAGGACGGCGCTTCGTGGGCGAAAGCACGGACGGCCGGGCTCAAAGTCGAGGAGGTTGCCAAGGCGGTCAAGGGCGCCGACGTGGTGATGATGTTGTTGCCGGACGAGACGATTCCCGCGGTCTATTACGCCGATGTGGCGCCCAACCTTAAGAAGGGCGCCGCTCTGGCTTTCGCGCATGGTTTCAATATCCACTACAACCAGGTGGTGGCCAAGGACGACGTCGATGTCATCATGGTGGCGCCCAAGGGTCCCGGCCACACGGTGCGTTCCGAGTATCTGCGGGGCGGCGGCGTGCCGTCCCTGATCGCCGTGCATCAGGACATTTCCGGCCGCGCCAAGGATATTGCATTGTCCTACGCGGCGGCGAATGGCGGCACCAAGGGGGGCGTGATCGAGACCAACTTCCGCGAGGAGACCGAAACCGACCTGTTCGGCGAACAGGCCGTGCTCTGTGGCGGTCTGGTTGAGCTCATCAAGGCGGGCTACGAGACGCTGACCGATGCCGGCTATGCGCCCGAGATGGCTTATTTCGAGTGTCTGCACGAGGTGAAGCTGATTGTCGACCTGATTTTCGAAGGCGGCATCGCCAACATGAACTACTCGATCTCCAACAACGCCGAGTATGGCGAGTATGTCACCGGCCCCGAGGTCATCAACGAGCAGTCGCGCGCCGCGATGAAAAACGCCCTCAAGCGCATCCAGACTGGCGACTACGCCAAGATGTTCATCCTCGAAGGCAAGACCAACTATCCGAGCATGACCGCGCACCGTCGCCTTACCGCAGCCCATCCGATCGAGCAGGTGGGCGAGCAACTGCGCGCGATGATGCCCTGGATCAAGGCCAAGGCCCTCGTCGACAAGTCGAAGAATTGATTTGAGCCGCTATCCCCACCCCATCATCGCCCGGGAAGGCTGGCCCTTCCTGGGCGGTTCGGTTCTGTTCGCGCTGCTGGCGACTTTTTTTCTCGGCGTGGCCTGGTCGATTCCGTTCTGGATCGTTGCGCTGTTCGTCCTGCAGTTCTTCCGCGATCCGCCCCGCGCCGTGCCCGGCGATGCCAAAAGCATCCTGGCGCCCGCCGATGGCCGCATCGTCGTCATCGAGCCGGCGCTTGACCCCTGGCTGCGGCGCGAAACGCTGAAGATCAGCGTGTTCATGAATGTGTTCAACGTCCATTCGAACCGCTCGCCCGTCGACTGCACCGTGGTCGAGCGCTGGTATCACCCCGGCAAATTCATCAATGCCGACCTCGACAAGGCGTCGACGGAGAATGAGCGTAATGCCCTGCATTTGCGCACGGCCGACGGTCAGGACGTTACCTGCGTGCAGGTCGCCGGCCTGATCGCCCGCCGCATCCTCTGCTATGTCGCTGCCGGCGCCAAGCTGGAACGCGGCCAGCGCTACGGTTTCATCCGCTTCGGTTCGCGCGTCGATCTGTATTTGCCCAAGGACGTGCGGGTAAAAGTCGGCGTTGGCGACACGGTGCAAGCGACTTCGACCATCCTGGCTGAATTCGCGTAACCGGTTCCCGTAAAGGTTCTGTAATCAGGCAGGGGGGCTACAATGGCCCTTTTGCCCTGGTCGCCATTCGCCATGCCTGAATATCGTCCCCGCAAGACCCTGTTCAATTCCGAGTTGCGGCGGCGCGGCATTTACATCCTGCCCAACCTGCTCACCACGGCGGGGTTGTTCTCGGGTTTTTTTGCCATCGTGCAGGCGATGAACGGCAAGTTTGAAGTCGCTGCGGTGGCGATTTTTGTCGCCATGCTGTTTGACGGCCTGGATGGGCGCGTGGCCCGGCTGACGCACACGCAAAGCGCCTTCGGCGCGGAATACGATTCGCTCGCCGACATGGTGTCCTTCGGCGCGGCGCCGGCGCTGGTGGTCTATGTCTGGGCACTCAAGGACATGGGCAAGCTGGGCTGGATCGCCGCGTTCATCTACTGCGTGGGCGCGGCATTGCGCCTGGCCCGCTTCAACACCAACATCGAAGTCGTCGATAAACGCAATTTCCAGGGCCTGCCCAGCCCGGCGGCGGCGGCGCTGGTCGCCGGCTTCGTCTGGGTCATGATCGACAACGACTGGACTGGCCATGAGGCGCGCTGGTATGCCTGCCTGCTGATCATTTTTGCCGGCATCACCATGGTCACCAACCTGCCTTTTTATTCCGGCAAGGACATCAATCTGCGCAAGAGCGTGCCCTTCATCGTGGTGGCGGCGATTGCGCTGGGTTTCGCGCTGGTGTCGACCTATCCGCCGGGCGTGCTGTTCGCCTTGTTCCTCGTTTATGCGTTGTCTGGCTATGTGATTGCCTTGATCAATTGGGTCAATAGACGGAATAAACTTGCGCGACCCGAATAGGTCGTCGATGATGGGCCAGCCTGAAGGATGAGTGATTGGAGACGAGCATGAGCAAAGAAACCTTATTGATTTTTGACACCACCTTGCGCGATGGCGAGCAAAGCCCTGGCGCGGCCATGACGCGCGAAGAGAAGGTGCGCATCGCCCGTCAACTGGAGCGCATGCGGGTGGACATCATTGAGGCCGGATTTCCGGCGGCCTCGCCAGGTGATTTTGAAGCCGTCAAGGCGGTTGCCGAGGCGATCAAGGAATCTACCGTCTGCGGTCTGGCGCGCGCCAATGAAAAGGATGTTCGGCGGGCTGGCGAGGCGATCCAGCCAGCGCGCTCCGGCCGCATTCATACCTTCATCGCGACCAGCCCCATCCACATGGAAAAGAAGCTGCGCATGACACCGGACCAGGTGGTCGAGTCGGCCGTCAAGGCGGTGCAGTGGGCGCTGGAGTACACCGACGATGTCGAGTTTTCCGCCGAAGATGCCGTGCGCTCCGAATTCGACTTTCTCTGCCGCGTCTTTGATGCCGTCATCCAGGCGGGTGCCAGGACCATCAACGTGCCGGATACCGTCGGCTACAGCATTCCCGTGCAATGGGGTGAGCGCATGCGCGCGCTCATCGAGCATGTGCCGAATTCTGGCAATGTGGTGTGGTCGACCCATTGCCACAACGACCTCGGCCTCGCGGTGGCCAACTCGCTGGCCGCCGTGCTGAACGGCGCGCGGCAGGTCGAGTGCACGATCAATGGCCTGGGCGAGCGCGCCGGTAATGCCGCGCTCGAAGAAGTTGTCATGGCGGTGAAAACGCGCAAGGATCTGTTCCCGGTCGAAACGCGCATCGATGCCACCCAGATAGTGCCCGCCTCGCGGCTGGTGTCGCAGATTACCGGTTATGTCGTCCAGCCGAACAAGGCGGTGGTTGGCGCGAACGCGTTTTCCCATGAATCGGGCATTCACCAGGACGGCGTGTTGAAACATCGCGAAACCTACGAAATCATGCGTGCCGAGGATGTCGGCTGGAATGCCAACAAGATTTCCTTGGGCAAGCTCTCCGGCCGCAACGCCTTCAGGACCAAATTGGCCGAATTGGGAATCGTGTTGGCGAGCGAGGAGGTGCTCAATGCCGCGTTTGCCCGTTTCAAGGAACTTGCCGACAAAAAGCGCGAAATTTTCGACGACGACCTGCACGCCCTGGTTTCGGAAGAGATGGTGCTGCCGGCGAGCGAGTACTACAAATTGATCTCCTCGAAATTCCATTCGGAGACCGGCGAGACGCCCAGCGCCGAACTGACCTTGTCGCTGGGTGGGGTAGAGCATCACACGCAGGCCACCGGTAGCGGACCGGTGGATGCTACTTTCCGCGCCATCGAGAGCGTTAGCGGCAGCGGTTCCGACCTCCTGCTTTACTCCGTCAATGCCATCACCACCGGCACCGATGCCCAAGGCGAGGTGACCGTGCGTCTGTCGAAGGACGGCCGCATCGTGAATGGCCAGGGCGCGGATACCGACATCATCGTGGCGTCGGCGAAGGCGTATATCAACGCCCTGAACAAGCTGCATGCCGGGCCGGAACGCGTCAATCCCCAGCTTTAATAAAAAGTCGGCGCTGGCGGGACGGCGGCCCCGATGATTCTCGCGCCGTTCCACCTCGTCGCCAATGTCGTGCGCCGTTTTGGCGCCGAGCGCTGCGCCCAGACGGCGGCGGCGCTTTCCTTTGCCACCTTGCTGGGGCTGGTGCCGATGCTGGTCGTTGCGGCGGTGCTGATCGAACAGTTGCCCTTCGCCATCAAGCTGGGCGCCGCCCTCGAAAAATTCATTCTCGGGGCCTTGCTGCCTGAAAAGGCCGGGGCGGTGATCGCCCAATATCTTGGCCAGTTCGCGCAGCGCGGCGAACGGGTGACCCTGATTGGCCTGGGCGTGCTGGCTGCGACGGCGTTGATGCAGATGCTGACCATCGAACATGCCTTCAATGCCATCTGGAAGGTCAAAAAACCGCGTCCCTGGTTCCGGCGGCTCGGCCTGCATCTGCTGACCTTGCTGGCGGGACCGCTGGTCTTCGGCGGGGCCCTGGCCAGCACCACCTATCTGGCCGGCGCATCCTTTGGCCTGATCGAAGAGTCCCGCTGGGCGCGGAGCATTTTCGCGCAGGCGATGCCCGTGGTTTTCCTCGCGGCATTATTCGGCTTCCTTTACTGGAGTTTGCCGAATCGTCCAGTTGCGCGCTGGCATGCCGGATTGGCCGGCGCGCTGGCGGCAGCGGCTTTTGTCGGCATGCAGCACCTGTTTGCGCTGTATGTCGTGAAATTTCCGACCTACACGCTGATTTATGGCGCGTTTGCCGCCGTGCCGATATTTCTGCTCTGGCTTCACCTGTCGTGGTCGGTGATCCTGCTCGGCGCCCTGCTGACGGCTGAACTGCCCGGGCTGGCGCGGCGCTGAATCTATCAGAGCGCGGCCCGCGGCGCGCGGCGCGCAAATTCAAAAATCTCGATACTTGAGGTATGCAGGGCGAGTCGACCGGTCGTGCACTCGCAAAGGTGGATGCCCGAGATGTCGTCGGCCAGCAGCGTAAAGGCGCCCGCATGGAATTGCCCGCGCACGGTCAGCAGCGCTTCGCCGCGTTGCCCGGCGGCATGGGCGGGCAGCAGCAGCGCCGGAACCGCTGCCGCCGTGCCGTGATAGGCCAGGCGTACCGCCTGTGCCGTCGCGGCGATCAACTCAAGTCCCAACTCGATATGCGCCGGGTTGTTGCTGCTGACCCAGCGGACCAGACAGATGTTCCAGGCATTTCCCGCCAGCGGTCGCATGCCCAGCGCCGTGCCGGGGCGCAGACCGGCGCATGGGCCGGCAACATGGAACAGGCCGTAGCCGCCGGCACTCTCATTGCTGACCAGCCAGTCGCTGGCGGCCAGCGGGTAAGCGGCCTCCATGCCGGCCTTGCCATCGCCGCCGAGGTAGTGCCAGAGCGCACCCACGGAGGCACAAATCTCCGCCCGATAGTTACCCTGTCGCCGCGTCTGTTGCCGCTTGCTGGGACCGCTCCAGCGGTCCGCCGCCAAGCTCAGTACCTGGCGAAAATCCTCGGTGGTGGCGGCTGGCGGCAGTCCCAAGGTCGCGGGTGGCGTGCCGCTGTCCAGTTCGGCAAGATGCGCGCGGGCCTGATGGGCCAGCGGGGTGCAGTCAAAAATGAAAAGATTGGTTTCGCGTGGCGGCGGGCGGCGGCGGGCGAGTGCATGGGGCGGCTGGTCGCGTGACGGATCGAGCCACCACGCACCGTGCGGTGGAACGTCTTCCGGGGAAAGCCAGACGATCTTTGATGAAATGGTTTGCAGATAGTCGATCAGAAAAGCCAGTTCGTGGGCGGTAAAGGATTCCGGTTGTGCCACGGCCAACGCCAGCATGCGGTTGAACTCATCGGTCAGACGCGGGTTGGTTTGGTCTGCCTGAAACAGGCGCAGCGTATTGAGGGCGTGTTGCCACAGTTCCGCGGGCAGGGGGATAGCGGACAGCAGAGAGGTCTGAACTTGTCTGTGCAAGCTTCTCATGGCCAGCCAGACAAGCTCTGCCGGATGGCGAGGCCGAGTCGACGGCACACTTCTCGCCAGGTCGGTGACAGCCGCGACAAAACCCCGCGCCAGCAGCCCGAACGTGTCGACCAGCCGAGCGGCCCGCTGCCGTAGTTCTGTCGGCAGGGGCAGGGCGGCAGCAACCAGTTCGCTGGTCAGGGCCGTCTGCAGTTCTGCGGCGCGCAACCAAAAAAGCTCCAGAATTTTGCAGCGCCGCTCTGCCGTCAGGTCAAGACTGCCGAGCGATTCCAGCATGCTGCCTAGATGCTCGAAGTCGTCGGCGCTGGCAACGGAGTGCTCCGCGGCGAGCCAGCCGAAAATCTTGTCGAGCGCTCTCTTTTTCGGCATGGCTGGCGAGTGTGGCGGGGTGGTTGGCAAACGGGTGACGGCCCGATTCTAGTAGAATCTCCTTCCCGCACAACAATCTGCATGCCATGATCTCAGACAAGTCCATTCCCGCCGCGGAACGCCTGATCGTTGCGCTTGATGTGCCACAAGCCGAAGCTGCCCGGGCGCTGGTCGAGCAGTTGGGCGACGCTGTGCAGTTCTACAAGGTCGGACTCGAACTCTTCATGGCGGGTGGTTATTTCGAGCTGATCGACTGGCTGGCGGCGCGGCAGAAGAAGGTGTTCGTCGATCTCAAGTTTTTCGATGTCCCCGAAACCGTGCGTTCGGCCGTGCGCGCGCTGGCGACCAGCGGCGCAAGTTTCGCCACCGTGCATGGCAACCAGGCCATCATGGAGGCGGCGGCACATGACAAGGGCGCGCTCAAGATTCTGGCGGTGACGGTGCTGACCAGCCTGGATCGGGGCGATCTTGACGATCTCGGTTTTGACTGCGATGTCGAAAAGCTGGTGCTCTCAAGGGCGCGCCGCGCGCTCCTGGCGGGCGTCGATGGCATAGTGTCCTCGGGTCTTGAAGCGCCGCTGATTCGCCGCGAACTTGGCGAGAAGCTGCTGGTGGTGACACCCGGCATCCGTCCGGTCGACAACCAGTCGGCTGACGACCAGAAGCGCACCGTCGATGTTGCCCAGGCCTTCAGGAACGGGGCGGACTACATTGTGATTGGCCGACCGATTCGCCAGGCCGCCGATCCGCGTGCCGCCGCGCTCGCCGTCCAGCGCACCATCGCCGAGGTTTTCGCCCGAGGCAAAGTCGGCGCTGGCGGGACGGCGACTCCTCTGTGAAACAGCTTGTCTTTCAGGCGATTAATCAATAGAATCGGCCGCTTTTCGCAGATTTCAGGGGGAACCCGTATGGTTGTGATTCGTCTTGCCCGCAGTGGCGCAAAGAAGCGCCCGTTTTTCAACATGGTCGTCACCGACTCGCGCAATCGCCGTGATGGGCGTTTTGTCGAGCGCGTTGGCTTCTACAACCCGAAAGCCGCCGCGAACGAAAAAAGCCTGGTGATCGACACCGTGCGTCTGGCCTATTGGCAGGGCCAGGGTGCCCAGTTGTCGCCGACCGCCGCGCGTCTGGTCAAGCAATCGGCTGCTGTCGCGGTTAGCGCCTGAAAAACATGGTCGTCCTGGGGCGAATTACCGCCCCGTACGGCGTGCAAGGCTGGGTCAGGCTGCATCCCTTCGGCGACGATCCCGGGTGCTGGCGCGAGATTCCGAGCTGGTGGCTGGGTCGGGACGAAAACGATTTCTCCGGTTGGTGCGCTTACCCGTTCCAAGAGATTCGGCTGCACAGCAAAGCTTGGATTGTCAAGCTGACGGGCGTCGATGATCGCAGTGGGGCCGAGCGTCTGGTTGGATATTTTTTTGGCGCACCGCGCGAAGCGTTGCCAAAAACCGGTCTTGGCGAGTTTTACTGGGCGGATTTGATTGGGTTGTCGGTGGTGAACCTCGGCAATGAGTCGCTGGGTCGAGTGGCTGATCTGGTCGAGTCAGGCGCCCATGCGGTGCTGGTGGTGACAGAAGAGAACAGCCGTGGCGAGAAAACTGAACGCCTGTTGCCTTTTGTTGATCATGTTGTCAAGGAGGTCGACATACCGGCCGGTCTGCTGCGGGTCGACTGGGAACGAGATTGGTAGATGCGCTTTGACGTGGTTACGTTGTTTCCCGAGATGTTCGCGGCGGTAACCGAGCACGGGATCACCCGGCGGGCGCTGGAACGTGGTCTGTGGCAACTGGAATGCTGGAATCCGCGCGACCGGACCGAGAATGTCCATCGCACGGTGGATGACCGGCCCTTTGGTGGCGGGCCGGGGATGGTGATGCAGGCCGGGCCGCTGGAGCGCACGATCGACGCGGCCAAGGCGGCGCGTGAAGAAAAAGGTTTGGGCGAGCGGGTGATTTATCTGTCGCCGCAGGGCCAGCCGCTCACGCATGCGCGGGTGATGGAACTGGCGGCGGGGAGCGGGGCGATTCTGCTGTGCGGCCGCTACGAAGGTGTTGATGAGCGCTTGATTGCGCGCTGTGTGGATGAGGAATTGTCGCTGGGAGATTTTGTGCTCTCGGGGGGGGAAGTGGCTGCGCTGGCGTTGATTGACGCCTGTGTGCGGCAGTTGCCGGGCGCCTTGAATGACGCGGGCTCGGCAGTGGAAGATTCGTTTGTCGATGGGCTGCTCGATTGTCCGCACTACACGCGGCCCGAAGTGTATGAAGGAATGCCGGTGCCGGAGGTTCTGCTCTCCGGGCACCACGAGAACATCCGTCGCTGGCGACTTAAACAGTCGTTGCTGCGGACCCGGGAGCGCCGCCCGGAGCTGTTTGCCAAATGGCTGGCGCAACACGCTCACTCGTTGAGCCGTGAGGAAACGCAACTACTTCGCGAAATCGAAGCCGCTTCAAATGAGTAGCTCTGCGGTCGTGATAAATGCAACAAGGATTGATCTGGAGAAAACGACATGAACCTGATTCAACAACTGGAACAAGAAGAAATCGAGCGGCTGGGCAAGACGATCCCGGAATTCGCGCCGGGCGACACGGTCGTCGTCAGCGTCAATGTGGTGGAAGGCGAGCGCAAGCGTGTTCAAGCGTTCGAGGGCGTGGTGATTGCCAAGCGCAACCGCGGCCTCAATTCGAGCTTCATCGTGCGCAAGATTGCGTCCGGCGAGGGCGTCGAGCGCACCTTCCAGACCTATTCCCCGCTGGTGGCCAGCATCGAGCTGAAGCGCCGCGGCGATGTGCGCCGCGCCAAGCTTTACTACCTGCGCGACCGCTCCGGCAAGTCGGCGCGGATCAAGGAGAAGCTCACCAGAAGGGTTGTCGCGGCCAAGGAATGAATTTTCATGGCTGCATCAGCAAAAAGGGACGCTGCGGCGTCCCTTTTTGTTGAATTGCGTTACCGGGAAAATGCGCGTTGCGCCGGGCCGCCCCAAGCAAACGCGGCACGCGGCGCCAGCCGCAAGCCGCTCCTCTGCCAAACAGGCCGTCCCGTAATATGCGAGCAAAGCGAACCGTTAAGAACCCCCCGCGAGGGGGGCGAAGGGGGGCGGGTGTTTATCGCGTTCGATGAGCGCGTAGGCCGAGTGATTGTGAATGGACTCGAAGTTCTCCGACTCGACAATGTAAGCGTCGATGCGCGGGTCGGCATTCAGCACCCCGGCCACGTCGCGCACGATGTCCTCGACGAACTTGGGATTGTCGTAGGCGCGTTCGGTTATCATCTTCTCGTCCGGCCGCTTCAGCAGGCCATACAGTTCGCAGGAAGCCTGCGTTTCGGCCATCCGCACCAGTTCCTCGATCCAGACGAAGCTGTTGGTCACGGCCGTGATGGTGATGTGCGAGCGCTGGTTGTGGGCGCCGCGCTCGGAAATCTTCTTTGAGCAGGGGCACAGGCTGGTGGCTGGCACGACGACGCGCGTGGTTTGCCGGTAGCGGTTGCCCTCGAGAATTTCGCCGATAAACGTCACCTCGTAATCCATCAGGCTTTTCACCTTCGAGGCGGGCGCTTCCTTGTTGATGAAGTAGGGAAAGCTCATCTCCAGGTGGCCGGTGGCGGCTTCCAGCCGTTTCACCATCTCGCGCAGCATCGACTCGAAGCTCTCGACCGAGACTTCGCGCTCGTTGGTGTTGAGAATTTCGACGAAGCGCGACATGTGGGTGCCCTTGAAATTGTGGGGCAGCCCGACATACATGTTGAAGGTGGCGATGGTGTGCTGCACCCCGCCGGTTTTGTCGAGCACCTTGACCGGGTGGCGGATTGACTTGATGCCGACCTTGTTGATCGGCAACTGGCGGGAGTCGAGGCTGGATTGAACGTCTGGTATGGCCATGATGTCTTTCAGATTCACCGGCATGTCCTTTGTGGCGTTGGAGGTAGCGGTCTATCGACCGTCATTGCCGCGCCACTGTAACATACCTGACAAGATTACTCAAGTAATGGATTGCTGGAACATTTTGATGCGTTCGATCAGGGCGGCCGAGTTTAAGCCAAGTTCCGCCAGCATTTCGCCCTGTTCGCCATGTTCGATGAAGCTGTCGGGCAAGCCCAGGCGCAGCAAGGGTTTGGCGATGCCCATGCCCTCCAGCGCGCGCGCGACTTCCGAGCCGGCGCCGCCGATGATGGTGTTCTCTTCAACCGTCACGAGCAGGTCGTGCGTTTCCGCCAGTTCTCGGATCAACGCCAGGTCGAGGGGCTTGACGAAGCGCATGTTGGCGACGGTGGCATCGAGTGGCGCGGCGGCTTCCAGCGCGGCGGCGAGTAGCGTGCCAAAGGCGAGAATCGCCACGGCGCGGCCGCGCCGCCGGATTTCTCCCTTGCCCAGCGGCAGCGCATCAAGAGTCGGCGCCGGTGGAACGCCGACACCACTGCCGCGCGGGTAGCGCACCGCCGCCGGGCCGGGGTGATGGTAGGCGGTGGTCAGCATCTGGCGGCATTCCGCCTCGTCGGCGGGGGCCATGACCACCAGGTTCGGGATGCAGGCGAGGAACGAGAGGTCGAAGGCGCCCTGGTGGGTCGCGCCGTCGGCGCCGACCAGACCGCCACGGTCGATGGCAAAGGTGACATCAAGATTTTGCAGCGCGATGTCGTGAATCAGTTGGTCGTAAGCGCGTTGTAGAAAGGTCGAGTAGATCGCCACCACCGGCTTCATGCCCTCGCAGGCGAGACCGGCGGCAAAGGTCAGTGCATGCTGTTCGGCGATGCCGACGTCGTGATAGCGACCGGGATGTTCTGCGGCGAAGCGCGTCATGCCGGAACCTTCGCACATCGCCGGCGTGATGCCGATGAGCCGCGTGTCGGCCGCGCCCATGTCGCACAGCCAGTCGCCAAAAATGCGCGTGAAGGAAAGTTTGCCGCCGCCCTTGCCCGATTGGATGCCGTTGTTCGCGTCAAATCTGGCGACGCCGTGGTAGAGCACCGGATCGGCTTCGGCCAGCTTGTAGCCTTGTCCCTTGCGGGTGATGACATGCAGAAATTGCGGGCCTTGCAGCTCGCGCAGGTTCTGCAAGGTGGGGATCAGGGATTCGAGGTCGTGGCCGTCAATCGGGCCGATGTAGTTGAAGCCGAGTTCCTCAAACAGCGTGCCCGGCACGAACATGCCCTTGACGTGCTCCTCGGCGCGTTTGGCAAGTTGCAGCAGGGGCGGGGCCATCGATAAAACCTTTTCGCCGGCGCGGCGCGCGGCGTTGAAGGTGCGCCCGGAGAGCAGCCGCGCGAGGTATTTGTTGAGCGCGCCGACCGGCGGCGAGATCGACATGTCGTTGTCGTTGAGAATGACGAGCAGGTTGGCATCGATCACCCCGGCGTTGTTGAGCGCCTCGAAAGCCTGGCCGGCCGACATGGCGCCATCGCCGATGATGGCGACAACGCGTCGCTGTTCACCTTTATCGCGCGCCGCAACCGCCATGCCGAGGGCCGCCGAGATTGAAGTGGAGGAATGGCCGACGCCAAAGGTATCGTAGGGGCTCTCGTCACGGCGCGGGAAACCTGAAATGCCCGCCTTGGTGCGCAATCCCGCCATGCCGGCGCGGCGGCCGGTGAGCACCTTGTGCGCGTAGGTTTGGTGGCCGACATCCCAGACCAGCCGGTCTTCGGGCGTGGCGAAGACGTAATGCAGCGCGATGGTGAGCTCGATGGTGCCGAGATTCGACGACAAATGCCCGCCGGTTTTCGCCACCGAGTCGAGCAGGAAGGCGCGCAACTCTTCGGCCAGCACGGTCAGTTGCTCGCGCGGCAACTGGCGCAGGTCGGGCGGGGCGGCAATGGTGTCGAGGAGTGGGGTGTGGGCCATGCTCAAAAATTGCGATCAACGATGTAATCGGTCAGTGCATGCAGGCGCACGGTATCGGCCTGGCAAACATCGAGTGCCGCATGGGCTTCCGCGCGCAACCGCGCGGCAAGTTCCTTGGCGCGCGTGAGTCCCAGCATGCTGACATAGGTGGGTTTGTCTTGAGCGGCATCCTTGCCGGCAGTTTTCCCCAGGGTGACGGTGCTGCCCTCGGCATCGAGTATGTCATCCACCACCTGAAACAAGAGGCCGGCGCGATTGGCATAGTGGCCGAGTGTTTGCAAAGCGGCTGCATCGGCCCCGCCGGCGTGGGCGCCCAGCAAAACAGCGGCGCGAATCAGCGCGCCGGTTTTGTGGATGTGCATGAATTCGAGTTCCTCAATCGACAGCGCCAGTCCGATCGCGGCCAGGTCGATCGCCTGCCCGCCCGCCATGCCGCGCGAACCGGCGGCCTGTGCCAGCACGGTGAGCATCTGCAACTGGCGTTCGGGGGTGGGCGCGGCGGGCTGCTCGGCCAGCCACTGAAAAGCCAGTGTCTGCAACGCGTCGCCGACCAGCAAGGCGGTCGCCTCGTCGTATTCGACGTGACAGGTCGGGCGGCCGCGGCGCAGGACGTCGTTGTCCATGGCGGGCAGGTCGTCGTGCACCAGCGAATAGGCGTGAATCAGTTCGACCGCGCAGGCGGAGACATCAATCAGTCGTGGATCGGCCTTGATCGCCTCGCCGGCCGCATGGCACAGCAGCGGGCGGATGCGCTTGCCGCCTCCGAGCACGCTGTAGCGCATGGCTGCGTGCAGACGCGCCGGCGCGGTCGTTGCGGGAGGCAGATAGCGTTCCAGCGCCGTTTCGGTGCGGCGCTGGATCATGGCCATCCATGAGGCAAAGGAATCGTTCAAGAAGCCTCGCCCGCAGAGTTCGGCGGCGGGATTTCGCCCAGGTCGCGCAGGGTCCCATTGTCGAGAATGCGGATTTTCTGCTCGGCCTGGCCCAGGGTGGTCTGGCAGAAATTGAGCAGTCCCGTGCCGCGCTCGTAGGCCTTGAGCGCTTCCTCAAGGGGCGCACCACCGCCTTCCAAGGTCTGGACGATACTTTCGAGTTCCTGCAGGGCAGCCTCGAATGAAGCGGGCGGCTTGGGGTTGGAGGCTTTCATGGGAAATATTTTGTGCGCGAACCCGTAAAAATAGCCTATGGCAGCCGCCAAGGTCAAATTGGCTATACTCAGCCACCCTTACGAAATGCTTATGGCCAAGGAGATTTCCCAGCAATGATTACCATCGATCACACCCAGCGCCTCGTCTCCGTGGCCGTCATGGGCGAGTTCACGCTCGACGATTTTCGCGAGTTCGAGGAATATGTGTTAACCGACGGCCGTTTCGATGGCACCCTGGACCTGCTGTTCGATCTGAACGAGATGGCGGGCTTTACCGTCGATATGGCGTTGGAGGAGATCAAGTTCTCGCGCATCCATGGCGGCGATTTTCGCCGCATTGCCATCGTCACCCATAGCCAGTGGGTGGTCTGGAGCACCTGGCTGGAACAACTGTTTGTCAGCGCCGACCTGCGGGTTTTCGACGATGCCGCCGAAGCGCGCACCTGGCTAATTACCGAAGCGGAGATTGATTGATGTTTGACAAGCTGGTTAGCGTTGCGGAACTCGCCGCACACACTGAAGACCCAGGCTGGCGCGTGTTCGACTGTCGGCATGATTTGCAGAATGTCGAATACGGCATTCAGGCTTATGCCAAGGGGCACATTCCAGGCGCCTTGTTTCTGCATCTGGACCGTGACCTGTCGGCCGAAAAGACCGGCCGCAACGGGCGTCATCCGTTGCCCGAGATCGCCGCCTTCGCCGCGCGCATGAGCGCCTGTGGTGTCGGCCCCGCTACGCAGGTGGTGGCTTACGACAATGAAAGCGGCATTTTTGCGTCACGCCTGTGGTGGATGTTGCGCTGGCTCGGCCACGGCAAGGTCGCCGTACTCGATGGCGGGCTGCCGGGCTGGCGGCGCGCCAAGTTGCCGCTGGAAATCGAGGTGAGGAATGTGCCGACGGCGCAGTTTGTGCCGCAGCCGCGCAACGAAATCGTCGAAACCGCCCAGGTGCTCGCCAGGCTGCATGCACCGGACATGTTGATTCTGGATGCACGCAGCGAGGAGCGCTATGCCGGCGAGAATGAAACGCTCGACCCGGTCGGCGGCCACATTCCCGGCGCCCTGAACCGTTTTTATTTCGAAAACCTCGATGATGCGGGCTGCTTTTTCAAACCGGCGGACGAGTTGCGCGCCGAGTTTCACGATTTGCTGGGCGATAGCGCCCCGCAAAACGTGGTGCAGCAGTGCGGCTCGGGTGTTACCGCCTGCCACAATCTGCTGGCGATGGAAGTTGCCGGGCTGGCGGGATCGAAGCTGTATGTGGGATCGTGGAGCGAATGGTGCAGCGATTCGTCGCGGCCTGTTGCTGTCGGCGATCAGCCGGGGTAGACCATCTACCAGCGCGTCAGCACCGGGTACTGGGTAATCAGCGGGTCGGGTGTGAGAATGATCATCTGGTTGGCGATGGCCTGGCAGATGAGCATGCGGTCAAAGGGGTCCTGGTGCAGCGGGGGCAGCTTGTCGAGCACCAGGGTGTCCGCCTCGCCGAGGGGGATGGACTCGATGCCGTGTTTATCGCGCTCCGCAGGGATGTAACGCGCTGGCACGTCGCCCAGCGGGAGTTTTCCCAGTCGATATTTGACGGCGATTTCCCAGCTTGAAACCGCCGACAGAAAGACTTCGTTGTCCGGATTCGCGAACAAAGTGCGCGCCAGCGGGCTGGCCTCCGGCCGATTGCGAATCAGCCAGAGGAAGGTGCAGGTGTCGAGCAGGAGCCTCATTTTTTGTAGGTGGCAACCGGCTCTGCGGCTCGGAGCTGGGGGGGCTTGTCGCGTAAATCGAGGTAAAGATCGGGCGACTTGCCATTGAAGGCCTTCTGCATTTCATCGGGCAAGGGATCGAAGAAGCTGTCCGGCAGCGCGACATCGGCATCGCAGGCCAGGCCGATGGGGCGCGGCGCCTTGCGTGGCGAGCGAATCGGCACGATCTGGGCCACCGGTGTGTTGCGGCGGCAGATCACCACGGTCTCACCCGCCTCGACGGCAGTCAGATATTCGGAGAGCTTGGCCTTCGCTTCGTGGATGTTGATATTCAACATGACAGACTCCTATCCATAAACATGGTCAAGTATAGCTCTATATTCATGATCGCAAGTGATGATTCAGGGCCCAGGCAACATGTTCGCGCACCAGCGCTGAAGGATGATCGCCGCGGGCGCCGAGTGCGGCAACGACTTTCGGGGATGACGGCGCATTTCCCAGGCTCACGGCGATGTTGCGCAGCCAGCGCTCGTGGCCGATGCGGCGGATCGGCGAACCGGCGAACCGTTCGTTGAAATCGTTTTCGCTCCAGCCAAACAGCTCGATCAATGTTGCGCTGTCGAGTTCTTGACGTGGCGCAAAGTCGGCTTCACGCGTCAGGGGTGCAAAGCGGTTCCATGGGCAGACGTTCTGGCAGTCGTCGCAGCCGTAGATGCGATTGCCCAGCAGCGGCCGCAGTTCGACGGGAATGCTGCCCTTTAACTCGATCGTCAGATAGGAGATGCAGCGCCGTGCGTCGAGGCGATAGGGCGCGATAAAGGCACCCGTCGGGCAGGCGTCGAGGCAGGCGGTGCAATTGCCGCAGTGGCCGCTCACCGGAGCATCCGCCGGCAGCGGCAGATCGACGAATATTTCGCCGAGGAAAAACCATGAACCAGCCTCGCGCGTCAGCAGCAGCGTGTGCTTGCCGCGCCAGCCCAGCCCGGCATTTTTGGCGAGTTCGACTTCCATCACCGGCGCGGAATCGGTGAACACGCGGTAGTTGAACGGGCCGACCTCCGTGGCGATGCGGTCGGCCAGCTTTTGCAGCCGGGCGCGCAACAGCTTGTGGTAGTCGCGGCCCAGCGCGTAGCGTGAGATAACTGCCTGGGCCGGATCGCAAAAGTCGGCGCTGGCGGAAGGTTTGGGCGTCCCGCCCGCGCGAAAGTCGGCGCTGGCGGGACGGCGCATTTCCGGCAGATAATCAATGCGGCATGTGATGACGGCCTGCGTGCCGGGCACCAGTTCGGCAGGCCGGGCCCGCTTCATGCCGTGGCTGGCCATATAATCCATCTTGCCGTGGCAGCCCGCTGCCAGCCAGTCCTCCAGGCTTGTTTCGGCCGCGCCGAGATCGGTGCCGGCAAAGCCGACAGCCGCAAACCCCAGGTCATTGCCCCAGCCGCGAATTTTCTCTTTCAGTCCTGTCCAGTCATGCATTCTGCCGATGATACCTGCCGTGAATGGTCGTTGCCCGACGAGGCGGCGACGCTTGCGCTGGGTGCGGCGCTGGCTCAAGGCTTGCCCCGTCACGCCGTGATTTACCTCGAAGGCGACCTGGGTGCGGGAAAAACCACACTGGTGCGCGGACTGTTGCAAAAAGTCGGCGTTGGCGGGACGGTGAAAAGCCCTAGCTACACATTGGTTGAACCTTATGTAATTTCTGGATTAAACTTATACCACTTTGATTTTTATAGATTCAACACGCCGGAAGAATTCCTTGATGCGGGACTGGACGAATACTTTGCCGAAGACGCCGTCTGCCTGGTCGAATGGCCTGATCGGGCAGCCCCCTATCTGTCGGCGGCCGACCTGCGTATCGAGTTGGTACACGAAGGTGTTGGCCGGTGTGCGCGCATCGAATCCGGCAGCGAGCGGGGACAGCGATGGCTGAAGCAACTGCCGGCTTCTCTCGCCGCGACATCCTCCGCTTCGCCACCGCCAGCCTGACGCTGCTGGTTACACCGCTGGTGCAAGGTGGCGCGGCGGCCGGTGCGGCACCGACGCTCCTGGCGGTGCGTGTCTGGCCGGCGAGCATTTACACCCGCGTCACGCTTGAATACAGCGCACCGCTGAGCCAGCCGCTCAAATTTACGCACCTGATGTTGAAAGACCCCGACCGGCTGGTCGTCGACATCGAAGGGGTCGAATTCAACTCGGTGTTGCAAAGCCTGCCGGGCAAGATTCTCGAATCCGACCCGCAGATCCGGCTGATCCGCGCCGGCCGCTTCAAGCCTGACGTGGTGCGTCTGGTCATCGAGTTGAAGGGCGAAGTCAAGCCGCAGATATTCAGTTTGAATCCGATTGGCGAATACAACCATCGGCTGGTGCTTGACCTCTATCCCGCCGAGCCGCCCGATCCGCTGATGGCCTTGCTCGATAAACATGGCGATTCTGCAGCCGTGCAGCCCGGCCAGAAACCGCTGCGGCCAGCGGAGCAGCCAGACATCCAGCGCCTGGTGACCGTGGTGATCGACCCCGGCCACGGTGGCGAAGACCCCGGTGCGATCGGGCGCGGCGGCAGTTATGAAAAGCACGTGACGCTGGCTATTTCCCGTCGCCTGAAAGCGAAAATTGACGCCGAACCCAACATGCGGGCCGTATTGACGCGCGACGGCGACTACTTCGTGCCACTCGGCCAGCGTGTCAGCAAGGCGCGGCGGGTACGCGCCGATCTCTTTATCTCGGTGCATGCCGATGCCTTCATCAAGCCCACCGCGCGCGGTTCCTCGGTGTTCGTGCTCTCGGAAAATGGCGCGTCGAGCTCGGCGGCACGTTGGCTGGCGAACCGGGAAAACTCAGCCGACCTGGTCGGCGGCGTTAATTTCGGCGTCAAGGATCCGCACCTGGCGCGCACCCTGCTCGACCTGTCGCAAACCGCGACCTTGAATGACAGCCTCAAGCTGGGCCGCGCCGTGCTGGGCGAGGTCGGCAATATCAACACGCTGCACGGCGGGCGCGTGGAGCAGGCGAACTTCGCCGTGCTGAAAGCGCCGGACATTCCCTCCATCCTGGTCGAGACCGCCTTCATCTCCAACCCTGAAGAAGAGGCGCGCCTGGTGGATGAGGCCTATCAGGACAAGATGGCCAACGCTTTGGTGGCCGGCATCCGGCGCTACTTCGCGCAGAATCCGGCGCTTGCCAAGTCGAAGATGGCCGCAGTTTCGTACTGAGTTCGACTGATACAATTCGCCGCTTCCCTTTGGGAATCCATTCCACCTTTGGGAAGCCATTTTCCCCACGGCAACAGCGATGCGGCTTTATCGAACCATTCCGGCGCAGGCGTCCTCATCCCGCGTGCTCGCCATCGGCAATTTCGACGGCCTGCACCTGGGGCATCGCGCCCTGCTTGAACGTCTGACCGGGCACGCCCGGCGTCTGAACCTGCCGCCGGCGGTGATGACCTTCGAGCCGCATCCGCGCGAGCTGTTCACGCCAGATCAGGCACCGGCGCGGCTGACCAGCTTGCGCGAAAAGCTGGCGTTGCTCGATGCTTGCGGCATCGAAGAAGTTTTCCTGCTGCACTTCAGTCGCAAGCTGGCGGGATTGAGCGCGGCAGCATTCATTGACCGCGTGCTGGTGCAAGGCCTGGCCGTGCGCCACCTCATCATCGGCGACGATTTTCGCTTTGGCAAGGGACGCGCCGGCGATTTTGCCATGCTCGCCGCGGCTGGACAGCAACACGATTTTGGCGTCGAGGCCATGCACACCATCGAAGTTGGCGGCGAACGTGTTTCCAGTTCCGCCGTGCGCGATGCCTTGGGAGCGGGTGATCTCGAACATGCCGCGCGTCTGTTGGGCCGACCCTACAGCATTGCCGGCCGCGTTGTGCATGGCGGCAAGATCGGTCGCAAGCTTGGCTGGCCGACCGCCAACATTCAGCTCAAGCGAAAACGCGTCGCGCTGACCGGCGTGTTCGCCGCAACGGTTTCCGGTATCGACAAGCGTCATCTGCCCGGCGCGGCCAGCCTCGGCGTGCGGCCGACGCTGGGCGCCGGATTGCGTCCAGTGCTTGAAATCCACCTGTTTGACTTCGACCAGGAAATCTACGGCGCTCATCTCACCGTGCATCTGCTGCACAAGCTGCGCGACGAGGCCAAGTTCGATTCACTCGAAGCGCTCACCGCGCAAATCGCCCGCGACGTGCAGGCGACCCAGGCTTACTTTGAAGGCAAGAACTGACATGGCCGACTACCGCAAGACCCTCAACATGCCCGACACGCCCTTCCCGATGCGCGGCGACCTGGCCCGCCGCGAACCGGGTTGGATCAAGGACTGGCAGGAAACCCAGCTTTACCAGAAAATTCGCGAAACTGCAGCGGGAAGGCCGCGCTTTGTGCTGCACGACGGCCCGCCTTATGCCAATGGCGACATCCATATCGGCCACGCGGTCAACAAGATTCTCAAGGACATGATTGTCCGCTCCAAGACCTTGGCCGGTTTTGACGCGCCGTACATCCCCGGCTGGGACTGCCACGGCCTGCCCATCGAGCACCAGATCGAAAAGACCCACGGCAAGCACCTGCCCGCCGGGGAGGCGCGCGCACACTGCCGCGCTTACGCCCAGGAGCAGATCGAACGACAGAAAAAGGACTTCATCCGGCTCGGCGTGCTCGGCGACTGGGATCGTCCCTACAAGACAATGGAATATCGCACCGAGGCCGACGAAATTCGCGCGCTCGGCGAAATGTATCGGCGCGGCTATCTGTTCAAGGGGCTGAAGCCGGTCAACTGGTGCTTCGATTGCCGCTCGGCGCTGGCCGAGGCCGAGGTGGAATACGCCGACAAGAAATCGCCGACGATTGACGTCGCCTTCCCGCTCGATGTTGCCGAGCGCGGCCGCCTTGCCGCCGCTTTCGATATCGCCGCGCTGCCGGAAAAGCCCGTCCATGCGGTGATCTGGACGACGACGCCCTGGACCATTCCCGGCAACCAGGCGCTCAACGTCCATCCCGAATTCGTCTATGAACTGGTCGACACCCCGCAAGGCCTGCTGATCCTCGCCGCCGAGTTGCGGGCGCAGGCTTTGGCGCGCTACGGACTGGAAGGCCGGGAATGTAAGGTGTTGGGCGCCTGCCGTGGCATCGCGCTCGACCGCATGGTCTTCCGCCATCCGTTGTATGAGCGCGCCTCGACCGTGTTCCTGGGCGATTACGTCACGCTCGACACGGGCACCGGCATTGTGCACAGCGCGCCGGCCTATGGCGTCGAGGACTACGATTCCTGCAAGCGCGCCGGCATGCAAAACGACGAAATTCTCACGCCGGTGCAGGGCGACGGCCGCTTTGCCGAGAGCCTGCCCTTTTTTGGCGGCCTCAATATCTGGAAGGCCAACCCGCAGATCGTCGAGAAGCTCGCCGCGGTCGGCTGTCTCATGGCCAGCGGCGAGATCACGCACAGCACCATGCACTGCTGGCGCCACAAGACGCCGACCATTTATCGCGCCACGACGCAGTGGTTTGTGGGGATGGATCGACAACCCCGCGAGGGCGAGACCCTGCGCTCCGCCGCGCTTGCCGCCATCGCGGCCACCGAGTTCTTCCCGAGCTGGGGCCAGGCGCGCCTGCACGCGATGATCGCCAACCGGCCCGATTGGTGCGTCTCGCGCCAGCGCAACTGGGGCGTGCCGATCCCCTTCTTCCTCCACAAGGAAAGCGGCGAGCCGCATCCGCGCACGCTGGAACTGGTCGAAGCGGTTGCCCAGCGCGTGGCGCAAGGCGGCATCGAAGCCTGGTTCGCGCTCGATGCCAGCGAACTGCTCGGTGACGAGGCAGTCGCCTATGACAAGATGAACGACACGCTCGATGTCTGGTTCGACTCGGGCACCACGCACCGCTCCGTGCTGCGCGGTTCGCACGCGGCCGACTGCGCCTGGCCCGCCGATCTCTACCTCGAAGGCTCCGACCAGCATCGCGGCTGGTTCCATTCCTCATTGCTCACCGGCTGCGCCATCGACGGCCGCGCGCCCTACAAGGGTCTCTTGACCCACGGTTTCGTCGTCGACGGCAAGGGCATGAAGATGTCCAAGTCGAAGGGCAACGTCGTCGCGCCGCAGCAGGTGTCCGACACGCTGGGCGCCGAGATACTGCGCCTGTGGGTCGCGGCCACCGACTACTCGGGCGAACTGACCATCTCGAAGGAAATTCTCGACCGCGTCGTCGAGGTCTATCGCCGCTTGCGCAACACCCTCAAGTTCCTGCTCGCCAATACTGCAGATTTTGACCCGACAAGCCAGATGCTGCCCGTCGATCAATGGCTGGAAATCGACCGCTACGCCTTGTGCCTGACGCGTGAATTGCACGCGACCTGCGTCGCCGCCTACGATCGCTACGAATTCCACAAGATCGTCCAGGCGCTGCAAAACTTCTGCGCCGAAGACCTCGGCGCCTTTTATCTCGACATCCTCAAGGACCGGCTCTACACCAGCGCCGCCGACTCGCGCGCCCGCCGCTCGGCGCAAGGCGCGCTGTGGCACATCGTGCAATCGATCACCCGTCTCATGGCGCCGATTCTTTCCTTCACCGCCGAGGAAATCAGGGCGGTGCAGGGCGAGGACAGCGTGATGCTCGCCACCTGGCACACCCTGCCGGAGCTTCCCGCTGCAACGGCGCTGGCGACACGCTGGCAGGCGATTCGCGCCGTGCGCGCCGAGGTGACCAGAAAGATCGAGGAGCTGAGGGCGAGCGGCCAGGTCGGCTCCTCGCTGCAGGCCGAGGTGGAAATCCACGCAGCGGGCGACACCCACGACCTGCTGGCTTCACTCGGCGACGACCTCAAGTTTGTGCTGATCTGCTCAAAAGTAACGCTCGTGAAAGTCGGCGCTGGCGAGACGGCGTCGATCACGGTAACGCCCAGTCCTCACACCAAATGTGCCCGCTGCTGGCACTGGCGCGAAGATGTGGGTCACGATGCCGCGCATCCTGAACTGTGCGACCGCTGTACCAGCAACCTCTACGGCGCGGGCGAGGTGCGCCAGTTTGCCTAGCACTTTGCGCTGGTTCGCGCTTGTTGCAGCGATCATCATTGCCGACTTCGTCAGCAAGGCTTGGGTGCTGTCCGCCTTCCATTTGCACGAGAGCCGGGCGGTGACCTCCTTTTTCAACCTCGTGCTGGTCTTCAATCCCGGGGCGTCGTTTAGTTTTCTCGCCGACGCGGGCGGTTGGCAGCGCTGGTTCTTCATCGTCCTGGCGCTGGCGATCTCCGCCTGGCTGGTCGTCATGATTCGCCAGCACGCAAAGGAGCGTCTGCTGCCGTTTGCATTGGCGCTGGTGCTGGGCGGCGCGCTGGGCAATGTCATCGACCGCCTGCGTTTCGGCGCGGTTGTCGACTTCCTCGACTTCCACGTCGCCGGCTGGCACTGGCCGGCATTCAACGTGGCCGATTCGGCCATTGTCGTCGGCGTGGTGTTGCTGCTCTGGCAGCAGCTGACCCACAAGGAAAATAGCAAACCCCATGAATGACCGCGTCCGTCCCGACAGCCTCGTTACCCTGCACTACCGCGTCACCACCGCCGACGGCAGCGAACTCATCTCCACTTTCGACGCCACGCCCGCCACGCTGCAACTCGGCAGCGGCGAACTTGCCCCGCCGCTGGAAGCCTGCCTGGCCGGCCTGCCGGTCGGCGAGCGCCAGGTCTTCATGCTTGAGCCCGAGCAAGCCTTCGGCGCGCACAACCCCGATTTGCTCAAGCGGCTGCTTCTTGGCGAACTGCCGAATGACGGCGCCGACCTTGCGCCCCATGCCGTGATCGAATTCACCGCCCCCGGTGGCGGCAAATTCGCCGGTCTGGTGCGCGAACTCGACGCCACGGCAGCCCTGATCGACTTCAACCATCCGCTCGCGGGCAAGTCGATACGTTTTGAAGCTGAAGTCATCGGGATACTTTGAAAAGCCTCTACACTGCCACTGCCTATTGTCTTGCATGCCCGGTTGAACTAGACTAAGCTTGGTTCAAATTTCCACAAGAGGTCGGTATGCACACCTTCAATATTCACGAAGCCAAGACGCATTTGTCGCGCCTGGTCGAGCAGGCTGCCGCTGGCGCCGAGATCATCATTGCCAAGGCCGGCAGGCCGGTGGCGCGCCTGATGCCGTTGGCGGAGGCGACACGCAAACCGCGCAGGATCGGCATCCTCGCCGGCAAATTTGCGGTGCCGGACGATATCGATGCGCCGTTCGCCGCCGACATCGAAGGCATGTTTTATGGGCCCGCCGATGCCGGACGCGAGGCGAAAGCCTTGGGCAGGCATACCTGATGCGTCTCTTGGTCGACACCCAAATACTGCTCTGGGTCATCTATCAACCGGAAAAGCTATCCCCCGCTCTGCTAAAACGCCTGTGCGACGGGAATAACGATGTCTTCTTCAGTGCTGCCTCGATTGCCGAAATCGCCATCAAGTCATCGCTCGGCCGCTCCGACTTTCCGTTCCAGGCGGAAGAGGTTGCCCAGGCAGCGCGCGACACAGACTTTCTCGAATTGCCGCTCGATGTCCGTCACTCGATTCGCCTGGCAACGCTGACCTGGCGCCACCGCGATCCCTTCGACCGCCTGCTGGTTGCGCAGGCCATCGAGGAGGGACTGCGTTTCGTGACGGCCGACAGCTTGCTGGCCGCCTATTCCGATCTGGTGGATATCCTCTGATGCAAATCCTTCTCGCCAACCCCCGCGGTTTCTGCGCCGGCGTCGAACGCGCGATTGCCATCGTCGAACGCGCACTGGAAAAGTTCGGCGCGCCCATTTATGTGCGGCACGAAGTCGTGCATAACCGCTTTGTCGTCGACAACCTGAAAGCCAAGGGTGCCATCTTCGTCGATGAACTCGATGAAATACCCGACGGCGCCACGGTCATCTTCAGCGCCCACGGCGTACCCAAGGCCGTGCGCGCCGAAGCCGCGCAACGCGGCTTCAAGATTTTCGACGCCACCTGCCCGCTGGTGACCAAGGTGCATCTTGAAGTCGAACGCCATCGCAAACAGGGTCGCGAAGTCGTCATGATCGGCCACAAGGGTCACCCGGAAGTCGAAGGGACCATGGGACAGAGCGACGGCGGCATCCATCTGGTTGAAAATGTCGCGGACGTGGCTACGTTAAAAGTCGGCGCTGGCGGGACAGCGATGCTTGCCTACGTCACGCAAACCACGCTCTCGGTCGATGACGCCGCCGCGATCATCGCCGCCCTGAAGGCGCGTTTTCCCGCCATCGTCGGCCCCAAAAAAGATGACATCTGCTATGCAACGCAAAACCGGCAGGATGCCATCAAGCATCTGGCCGGGCGCTGTGACGTGATCGTCGTCGTCGGGTCGCGGAACAGTTCCAACTCAAACCGCTTGCGCGAGGTTGCGGAACACATGGGACGCCAGGCCTATCTGGTTGATCGCGCCACCGAAATCGACGCCGCCTGGTTTGTCGGCAGTCAGTCCGTCGGTGTCAGCGCGGGAGCATCGGCGCCCGAGTCGCTGGTGGACGAGGTGGTGCAGGCGATTGCCGCCTATACCGGTGGCGTCGCGCCCGAGACCATCCACAGCGATGAAGGGGTCAATTTCCCCCTGCCGGGCGAACTGCTTTGATTTCTGCCGCCGCTCGCCGGTGAATCTCCGCCGTTCATCGGTTGCGTGTGGCGCTAGCGGTGAAAACGAATAAAGTTCAATCGTGCAAAGGAGCCAGTCAATGAAAGCAAACAAGGGTTTTACGCTAATGGAGGTGATGATCGTCGTCGCCATCGTCGGGATTTTGGCGTCGGTGGCGTTGCCGGCTTACAACGATTATCTGATGCGCGGCAGACTGGCCGAGGCGCATGGTGAACTGGCAGCGATGCGCAGCAAGATCGAAACCTATTTCCTTGACAACCGTACCTATATCGGCGCCTGCGCGGTCGGCACCGTGGCACCGTTGCCGACGGGCGCAAATTTGCGCTTTACTTACACCTGCCCGACACTTACTGGCACCACCTATACCGTTCAGGCAGCCGGTGTGGCGGCACAGGGTACTGGGGGTTTTACCTACACGGTCGATCAAGCTAATGCGCGGGCAACGACATCAGTGCCCAGTGGCTGGACTGCGAACGCCACCTGCTGGGTTACCAAGAAGGGCGGGACATGTTGAGTTTCCGGTCATCCCGGGGCTTTACGCTGATCGAAGCGATGGTCACGATTGCCTTGCTGGGTTTTTTGTTGCTGGTTGGGCTGCCGGCTTTCACGACAATGCTTGCTAACCTGCGTGTGCGCGCGGTGTCAGACGGAGTGCTGAGCGGCATCCAGTTCGCACGAGCAGAGGCGCTCAAGCGCAATCAAAACATGACGTTCCGGCTTGATCCCCTGACCGGGGTTGGCGGCGGTTGGCAGGTGCTGCTGCCAGACGGCACCATGATTCAATCCAAATCTGCCGCCGAAGGCGGCGCGGTGCAGGTAGCGCTGGCGACGGCGGATACCGAAATCGTTTTCGATAATCTCGGGCAGCGTCTGTTGCCCGCCGCGCCCGCGCGTCTGAATGTCGATGTCAGTAATCCCGGCGTCGGCAACTGCGAACCCGTCGGCTCTGTGCGCTGCCTGCGCATCACCGTGTCAATCGGCGGAGAAGCCCGCTTGTGCGATCCCCGCCGTGCTGCCGGCGATCCCCAGGCCTGTTGAGGTGCGGCGATGAGACAAGCTCGAAAAAATCAATCAGGCGTGATGCTGCTAGAAGTCCTTGTCGCTCTGCTAATTTTTGCGTTCGGCGTACTTGGGTTGGTCGGCATGCAGGCCATATCGATCAAGCTGACCGCCGATTCCAAATATCGCGCTGAAGCCGCCGTGTATGCCGATCAACTGATCAGCCAGATGTGGGCAGACGACCGCACGCACCTAGTCCTGAAGGGTAACTATGAAACCAGCAACCCGAAATACATCGCCTGGCGCGACCAGATACAGGCAGTGGGTACTGGTCTGCCCGGAGCTTCCGGTGCCAACGCGCCGACCGTGACCATCGTTGCAGAGGATCTGGCCACTCCCCCGGTCACTAACCAGGTCAGCGTGGTAACGATCAGCATTTTCTGGCGAGCGCCCGAAGAAGCTGCGGCGCACAAATACGTCACCGTCGCCCGATTGAACTGAGAAAGCGTACCTCATGATCATGAAAACCTCCCGCACTTGCCAGTACTTTCAGAGGAAGCGCCCACAGGGGGTCACACTCATCGAATTGCTGGTGGCGCTGGTCATCAGCCTGCTTGGCGCTTTGGCCATCATGCAGGTTTATATCGGGTCAGAGGCCGGCAAGCGCGCCACCGGTAGCCTGTCAGATGCGCAAAGCGGTGGCCTTATCGCCCTCTACTCCATCGAGCGCGACCTGCAGCAGGCCGGTCTAGGTTTTCTCAACCTGAACACGCTGGGCTGCAATTTGCGCTCCAGCTTTGCCCTCAACAACCGTTTTCTGCAACCGGTCAGTATCGTGCCGGCCGGCGCGGCGATCGGGCACCCCAGCAATCTGTGGGGTATTCCGCCGGGCGATGCCAATTCCGACATGCTGGTCATCGCCGTCGGCGACGGCGGTGCTCTGGTCGAAGGCACGCGCCTCGCCCTGCCCGTTGGTCCGGGCGAGATGCTGGTGCGACTGGAAAACGCGCGAGGTATCCAGTCAGGCGACTTTCTGCTGCTGGGTGAGGCGGGGCAGGATTGCACGCTGGCACGGGCCACCGCGCTGCCCAGCGCCAGCGGCGACGTGACGCTCGATTTCGCGACCGCCGCCGCCTACAGCCTCAACGCTGTCGTCATGCATCTGGGCCGCGCGCCCAGTCTGATCGTCTATGCCGTGCGAAACGGCGCCCTGACGCGCTGTGATTTCATGATCACCAATTGCGCCAGCGCCGCCCTGACGAATGATCCCGCAGTCTGGATGCCGGTCGCCAACGATGTCGTCGCGCTGGCGGGACAATATGGTTTCGACATCACGGCACCTGCCAACCTGAGGGCCGACGCCTATTGCAAGACGCGCGTGCCGGCGAGTAGCAACTGCCCCAACCCGGATACCGGCCTGAGTGCCGCGCCCGGTGCCGATGCCAACCAGGGTGTTCGCGCCTGCGACTGGACGCGCATCCCGCTCGTGCAGCTCGCGCTGGTCGCGCGCAGCGGACAGTCAGAAAAGGACATGGTCAGTCCGGCGACACTGAAGCTCTGGCCGGATTCTGTTGTCGCGCCGACGACCATCGGCCCCGACTGGCCGGTGGCCGACCGACACTACCGGTATCGCGTCGCGCGCGGTGCTGTAGCCCTGCGCAATGTCATCTGGATGGGAGCGCAACCGTCATGCTGATATCTCGCTCATTGAAATCCTCGCAACGCGGCGTGACGCTTTTTCTTGCCATGATCGTTCTGGTGGCGATGATGCTGTCCGGTATCGCACTTTTTCGCACGGTCGATTCTGGCGTGCTGGTCGCAGGTAATCTCGCCATGCAGAAAAGCGCTACGCGCCAAGGTGACCAGGGCAGCGAGGCGGCCACCACCTGGTTGATGGAAAAGAGCCAGACCGATCCGACCGCGCTGCACGAGGATTCGGGAGCTGTCGGCTATGTCGATTACCCGTTCTATGTCGCCAACGCGCTCAATGACCTGCCGACGGCCGGCCAAGGTTGGCCGGTCTGGTGGACCGCCTATACAGCCACTCATGCGCCCGCCGTGCTCGCCACCGACCCCGCGACCGGCAACACCGTCGCCTATCTGATCCAGCGCCTGTGCTCGGCCAATGGTGCGCCGCATGCCGGCGCCGTGGCTTGCGCCACGCCACCAGAGAGTACGGATGAAGGCGGTAGTCGGGGTGCCGGTGGTATTGCGATGAATCGCCCCACCGCCGTCTATTACCGCATCACCAGCCGCATCGAAGGGCCGCGCAACACCGTCAGCTTCACCCAGACCGTCGTTTCCCTCTAGCAGGAGCGCCCCATGAACATGATCACCATGCCTGTCAATCGTGCCGCGCGCCGCAGTTTGCCGCGCATTTCGTCGCTTTCGTCGCTATTGGCCGCTGTCTTGCTGTCTTTGCCATCCCTCGCTCTGGCGATGGTTCCGCTCGATCTGGCGAGCGGGCCGCTGATCACGCCCGGGGCGTCGCCCGTCAAGCCCAACCTGATGTTCACCCTCGACGATTCCGGCTCGATGCGCTGGGATTTTCTGCCTGATTGGGCCTACAATACTTTTTGCAAAAACGCCGTTGGTACGGCTGGCTGGGGTACGGCTGCCTTGAGGTGTTGCCGCCAGCCAAACGGAACAGGGAACAGCTATGACTGTCTGCCGCAAGACAACGTCGGCGCCTTCCTTGACGGGGCCACCTATGGCGCCAGAACCGACCTGCGCGGCATGCCGCCCTTCCACACCCATACCACCTACACCATCAAGACCGGAGCAGCACCAAACCAGCGCAACGAAACCCTCGACGCCGGCTTCAATTCGGCCTACTACAACCCGGCCATCACCTACCGGCGGCCGATTGCCGCCAACGGCAACGCATGGCCCATCGATGGCGCCGGCAATTCCCTGCCCGACTTTCCCATCAACGCCACTCCCTGGGATGGCTATGGCGTGCAGTACAACAGCGCAACCCAGACCATCGATCTGGCCAACCAGTTTCCGGATGTCGAGTGGTGCACCGATGGCACTTTCACCAACTGCCTGCGCGCCGACAACTACCTGGTGCCGGGCGTCGTTGCCGGCAATACCTACGCCACCATGCGCGCGGTGCGCGCCACGGGCACCGGGAATTTCGCCGTCGGTACCCCGGCTGCGCCGGCGATCGCCGCGAACCGCGATGTCGGCCCCTATTATTACGTGATGGTGCCGGGCGAGTTCTGCACCAACCGCAAACTCACTCATTGCGTCGCCTCGCCGGTGGCCACCACCGTTGCCGGCGTGCTTTACAACCACCCGGCCGCCCTACGCTGGTGCAACAACGCCGCCGGCCGCGACCGACGCGTCGATGGCGCCCTTGCGGGTGTCAATGACCGCTGCCAGGCGGTGCGCAACAACACCTTCGCCGCGCCGCGTTACCCGACCCTGCGGATCGGCGGTGTCGCCGGGTCTGCAACCCCGACGGATTATGTCAGCGGACGCTTCCTGCGCATCGACATCGTGGCCGGCGGCGCTTTCCGCAATATCTGCGTAGACGCCACCGGTGTTGTCAGTCATGTTGCTGGCGCTTGCCCGACGAGCGCCACCACGGTGCTGGATCGCGACAATCGCACGGACTGCGCGAGCCGTCCGAACTGCACACAGGCCGAAGAGCTGCGCAATTTCGCCAACTGGTTCGCCTGGTACCGCAGCCGCATGCAGGCGACCAAGAGCGCCGTGTCGATCGCCTTCCAGAGCGTTGATGACCGCTACCGCGTCGGTTTTATGACCATCAACAATTCCACCGGCAGCACCACTCGGAACCTGCGGAATATTGCCAATTTCGACACGGCCACCAAAATGGCCTGGTACAACCGGCTGTTCGCCATCAATCCGGCGGGCGCCACGCCGCTGCGCGAGTCGCTCGCCCGCGCCGGCCGCATCTTTGCCGGCCAGAACGTGGGTATCGGCGCCACCGACCCGGTACAGTATTCCTGCCAGAAAAATTTCAATATCCTCACCACCGACGGTTACTGGAACGGCAACAACGGTGTCCGTCTGAACGGCGCTACCGCGATCGCCAACGAGGACAGCACCGGCATGGTCATTGGTGGCGTGACCGGCCCGTTCGCCGACAACTGGACGGCCACGCTGGCCGACGTGGCGGCCTACTACTACAAAACCGACCTGCGCACAGCGGCGCTCGGCAACTGTACCGGCGCCCTGGGCGCCCCGGGAGGCTCGGTGTGCACAGATAATGTGCCGACCTCGACGGGGAACATGAATGCCGCGCAGCACATGGTCACCTATGGCATCAGCCTCGGCATCGACGGGTTGATGCAGTATCGCGCCGATTACAAGACGGCGAGCACCGATCCGACAGACGACTTCACAGCGGTCAGTACCGCCGTTACTGCCGATCCGGCCAACGGCATCTGCTCCTGGCAGAATACCGGCGCCTGCAACTGGCCGCAGCCGGCGGCGGACAGCCAGGCGAACATCGACGACCTCTGGCATGCCGCGGTGAATGGCCATGGCAGCTATCTCAATGCCAAGAATCCCCTGACCATGAGCCAGGGCCTGCGCGACATGATCAAGGAAATCTTCATCGACGACGGCGGCGGTGCGGCGGCTACCACCAGCAACCCGAACGTGACCACCGGCGACAATTTCGTGTTTAGTTCGAAATACTGGACACAGAAGTGGATCGGCGAACTGCACCGGGAAACCATGGACGAGACGAATGGCACCATCAGCAGCACCGCCAACGACTGGAAAGCGCACGACCTGCTCGACACGGCCGGCTGGGGCAGCCGCAAGCTCTATACCTTCAATTCCGGCGGTGTGCCGCGCGATTTCGCCTGGGGCGCGCTGACCAATACAGGCCCCGGCTGCAACCCGCCCGCCAACGAGCAGGGCTGTTTCACCTCGACCTATATCGACGGCGGTCTGGCGCAGTTTTGCGCCATCGGTCCCTTGTGCCTGTCCGGCGCCGACCAACTTGCCGCTGCCGGCGCCCCGTTGGTCGATTATCTGCGCGGCGACAAGGGCAACGAGGACACGGGGAGCGCCACCGGCTTTTACCGCAAGCGCGAGGGCCGTCTTGGCGACATCGTGAATTCCGAGGCCGTCTATGTCGGCAAGTATCTTTATGACTATGGCACCTCGGTCGGCTATCCAGCCAGAGGCACACCGCGTGCCGACCCGGCTGTGTATGTGGCCGCCAATGACGGTATGCTGCACGCCTTCAATGCCGGTCATGCCGGCGTCGGCGGTGGCCAGGAACGCTGGGCCTACATTCCTTCGATGGTTGTCAGGGATCTGCACCGGCTGGCCGACAAGGACTACGACACCAAACACCGTTACCTTGTCGACGGAACGCCGGTCGTCGGTGACGTGAAAGATGGCAGCGACTGGAAAACGATCCTGGTCGGCGGGTTGGCCGGCGGTGGCCCGGGTTACTACGCGCTCGACATCACCAGCCAGACTGCGCCGAAAGTTCTCTGGGAGTTCCGCCAGAAATTCGGTTGCACGGCGACGCTGCCACCCGGTGCCGCGCGCTACGCGGCGCCGAGTGGCCTTTCGCGCATGAACGAGGACTGCGATCTTGGCCACAGTTACGGCAACCCGGTCATCACCAAGCTGCCGAACGGCACCTGGGTGGTCATGGTGACTTCAGGCTACAACAACCATACCAACGGCGACGGCAAGGGGTATCTGTACATTCTCGATGCCATGACCGGTGCGTTGCTGCACAAGGTTACCACGGGCGTTGGCGATACCAACATCACTACCGGGCCAGGGCCGAGCGGATTGGGCAAGATCAACGCCTGGGTCGATGCGCCGATGAAGGACAACACCGCTAAATACGTCTATGGCGGCGACCTGCTCGGTAATATGTGGAAGTTCGACCTGACCAGCGGCACCCCGGTGAAGAGCCTGCTGATCAATGTCGGCGCCAGCAAGCCAATCACGGCGAAACCCGAGCTAGGCCAGGTGACGACCAACGCCGGCCAGAAAAAGCGAGTGGTCTTCTTCCCGACTGGGCGCCTGCTTGGCAACAGCGATCTCTCCAACACGGCGACGCAGAGTTTCTACGGCATCTGGGATACCGATGGCGCTACGCCCGCAAACGCTCTGGTATCCTCCGTGGTGTCCGGCGGCGGCAATGCTAATCGTACCGGCAATGTGCTGCCCTCGGTATTCGACAACGATGCCAACCCCGGCTGGCAGATGGATTTCCCCGTCGCGGGCGAGCGGGGCAATACCGACCCGACTCTGGCCTTCGGCACGCTGGTGTTTTCCACCAACAAGCCGACGACAGCCGACCCCTGCTCTTCCGGGTTCGTCAGTCGGGTGTACAACATCGATTACCGCTCGGGAGGTGTTGTCAATCAGCCAGGCGGTTCCAGTACCCATGTGGCGACCTACTATGCAGGGGCGGCGACGCGGCCGAACGTGGTGGTGCTGCCCTCTGGCGCGGTAAAGAGCATTACCCGTATCACAGGGCAGGACGTCAAGAACTTCGTGGAGGATGTGCGAATCGACACCACTGCCGGCAAGGTGCGGCGGGTTAGTTGGCGCGAGCTGCAGAAATGAGTCGTCGGGTATAATCGTACCGGTTTGCTGCTGTAGCTCAGTTGGTAGAGCAACTGATTCGTAATCAGTAGGTCGCCAGTTCGATTCCGGCCAGCAGCACCAGTACCAGTAATACCAAGGCCCCGCGAGGTTTTCACCTTCCGGGGCCTTTCTTTTTGGCACACTGGCGGCACAGTCCACCGGCCAGGATAATTAACGCCGACCGGTCAAGATAATTGACACCGGGCAGGGATGTCTCCACCGGCCGCAGGCTGGCGCCCGTGCATCCCGGCGATGTACTGATGAACGACTTCATCGAGCCGATGAGCATTACCCGCTACAAGGTGGCGAAGCTGGCCGGCGTGCAGCAGCGCCGGATTGACGAGATTTGCGCCGGAGCCCGTTCCATCACCGGAGATACCGCGCTCCGCCTGGCCCGTGTATTCGGCACCGATGCGGCTTTCTGGATGAATCTGCAAGCGCAATACGATCTGGAGGCGGCCGACCGCGAACTGCACAAGCGCATCGAGGCAAAAGTGACGCCGCTGGCGGGAGAGGCAAAGTCGGTGGCGAAGCGGCGGCGGTGCAGGGCGCAGGCTAGTAGCCAGCTTCCTTTTGATGCCTGAATGCGAGTATCAGCACGGTATCTGATGACTGTTCATGGTGGTAAAGGGCGACATAGCCCGAGTCACCAAACGAGACAATCAACTCCCGGAGTCCAGGTTCATCTTCAAGCGGTCTCCCAATGCCAGGTTGAGTTGTCAGCAGCACGAACTGGCGAAGAATTGCCTGTGCAGCACGGCGACTGGCAGCGGGATTCTTTTGCGCAAGGAGCTGGCGGAAACGCTCAAGACTACATGCAGCGCCAGGCGTGACAACTAATCGTGACAAGCTGGCATCGCTTTCTCTTGATCTGTGCCCCAGGTATCAAGCCAACCAGCCACTTCCGCGCCGGTCAAATGTTGGCCGGTTTCCTGATATGCGCGCCACGAAGCCAAAGCTTCCTGTTTGAAAGACTCGCGCGCCTCTTCCCGATCCAAATACTGCTTGATCGCTTCCTTCATCAAGAAGTGCGGTTTGCGATGGCGGGCATCAGCCAGCGACTTGAGCCGGTCATGCTCGCTTGGCTCAAGCTTAATAGAGACTGGGCGCAGAAGCGTGGTTTCCATGGCAGTAGTCCTCGGTAGCGTGAAGTAATACTAAGCGCTAACTGTGGCGATTGCAATAGGCGGCAGCACCCACAAAGAAGCACGCCAAGATTTTCAAGCCAAACTGTTTCCACCGGCGCTTCCGCGGGTTGGCCTTTGCCGCATGCCCTCGGGATGCGGCGTGAGATTGGTATGCGCAGCCCTGAAAGGTGCCATGGGGGCCATTTTGGTTTATAAAGCACGGCATTGGCTGTTCGCCAACCTTTCATTCCCGTTTATCGCCCTTAATGACCATGACCCAGCCCCTCTTCGAATCCTCCATTACCAGCCTGCCGCTGCTTGCCCGCGGCAAGGTGCGCGACATCTACGCCGTTGGCGCCGACAAAATGCTGATCATCGCCACCGACCGCCTTTCGGCCTTTGATGTGGTCATGCCTGACCCGATTCCCGGCAAGGGCGCGGTGCTGACCGCGGTGGCCGATTTCTGGTTCAGGAGGCTCGGGCACATCATTCCCAACCAGCTCACCGGCATTGACCCGGAAACGGTGGTGGCGCAGCCTGAGCGCGAGCAGGTGCGCGGTCGGGCGATTGTCGTGAAGAAGCTAAAGCCGCTGCCCATCGAGGCGGTGGCGCGCGGCTACCTGATCGGTTCGGGCTGGAAGGACTATCAGGCGAGCGGCAAGGTTTGCGGCATTCCGCTCCCGGCGGGGATGCAGATGGCGCAGCCGTTGCCACAACCCTTGTTCACGCCCTCGACCAAGGCGGCGGCGGGCACCCATGACGAGAACATCGACTTTGCAACGGTGGAGAAGCTGCTGGGCCCGGCCCTCGCGGGAGAGGTGCGGGACGCCACGTTGCGGCTCTACACCGAAGCGGCGGCCTATGCCCTGACGCGCGGCATCATCATCGCCGACACCAAGTTCGAATTCGGCCAGGATGTAGCCGGCAAGTTGTATCTGATCGACGAAGTGCTGACGCCGGATTCGTCGCGCTTCTGGCCGGCGGATACGTACAAGGTGGGCAGCAGCCCGGCCAGTTTCGACAAGCAGTTCCTGCGCGACTATCTTGAAACGCTGGACTGGAACAAGCAGGCGCCGGGGCCGAAGTTGCCGCCGGAGATTCTCGAAAAGACCGCCGCGAAATACCGCGAAGCCCTGGATCGTTTGACGGCCTGATCGCCGTTAACACGCCGTCCCGCCAGCGCCGACTTTCTATGCGGACGATTGAACCATCGTCCGCCGTCCCCATTTGCAAACCATGAATCCACTCCTCGACTTTGCCGGGCTGCCGCGCTTTGCGGATATCACGCCCGAACATGTGGCTCCGGCCATTCGCCAGTTGCTCGAAGAAAATCGCGCCCTGCTGACCAAGCTGGAACAGCCCGTCACGCCCGCCACCTGGGACGACTTTGTGCAGCCGATGACCGATGCCGGCGAACGTCTTGGACGCGCATGGGGTGTCGTCGGCCACATGCACGGCGTCAACGACGTGCCGGAATGGCGCGAAACCTACAACGAGCTATTGCCCGAGGTGACGCGCTTTTTTGCCGAGCTCGGCCAGAACCTCGCATTGTTCGAAAAATTCAAGGTGCTGGCGGCCAGCCCGGAATACGCCACGCTTTCGCCAACGCGCCAACGCATCATCGACAACGAGGTCCGCGATTTTCGTCTTGCCGGCGCCGAGCTGCCCGCCGACCAGAAACCGCGCTTTCAGGCAATTCAGGAAGAATTTTCCGCGCTGGCGGCGAAGTTTTCGGAAAACCTGCTCGACGCGACCAACGCCCATGCCGAATGGGTGACCGACGAGCAGCGCCTGGCCGGGCTGCCCGATGACGTGAAGGCCGCCGCGCGCGCAGCGGCCGAAACGGAAAACAAGTCCGGCTGGAAATTCACCCTGCGCGCGCCCGCGTATATGCCGGTGATGCAGTACGCAGCCGACCGCGACCTGCGTGCGCGCATGTATCGCGCCTATGCAACCCGCGCCGCCGAGTTTGGCAGCGCGGAATGGAACAACGGCCCGCTGATCGAGCGCATGCTCCTCCTGCGCGCCGAAGAGGCGGCCATGCTCGGCTTCGCCAGCTATGCCGAGTTGTCGCTGACGCCGAAGATGGCCGATTCACCCGCGCAAGTCGCTGCCTTCCTGCGCGACATGGCGGTGAAGGCGCGCCCCTTTGCCGAGCGCGATCTGGCCGAGTTGCGCGAATTCGCCGCAAAAGAGCTGGGCCTCGAAAAACTCGAAAGCTGGGACATGTCCTGGGCTGCCGAGAAACTCAAGCTGGCGCGCTACGCTTTTTCCGACGACGAGGTGAAGCAGTATTTTCCCGAGCATAAGGTGCTGGAAGGTTTGTTCCGCGCCGTCGAAACCTTGTTCGGCGTGCAGATTCTTCCGGACAGCGCCCCGGCCTGGCATCCGGCGGTGCGTTTCTTCCGCATCGAGAGAAAGGGCAAGCTGGTCGGGCAGTTCTTCCTTGACCTGTATGCGCGGGAAACCAAGCGCGGCGGGGCGTGGATGGCTGACGCGATTGGTCGGCGCTGGCGAGACGGCGCCATCCAGACCCCGGTCGCTTACCTGTGCTGCAACTTTCCCGCACCGGTGGGCAGCAAACCGGCGACCTTCACGCACGACGACGTGCTGACGCTGTTTCACGAAACCGGCCACGGTCTGCATCACCTGCTGACCGAGGTCGAGGAACTTGCCGTCTCGGGCATCGACGGGGTGGAATGGGATGCCGTCGAATTGCCCTCGCAGTTCATGGAAAACTTCTGCTGGGAATGGGACGTGCTCAAGGACATGACCGCGCATGTCGATACAGGCGAACCGCTGCCGCGCGCGCTCTACGACAAGATGATCGCGGCGAAGAACTTTCAGAGCGGCCTGTTCACACTGCGCCAGGTCGAGTTCGCGCTTTTCGACCTGCGTTTGCATAGCGAAGGCCGACAGGACTTCATGGCGCTGCTCGACGAAGTGCGCCGCGAGGTGGCGGTGCTCGTCCCGCCCGAATGGAACCGCTTCCCGCAGAGCTTCTCGCATATCTTCGGCGGCGGCTATGCGGCGGGTTATTACAGCTACAAGTGGGCCGAGGTGCTGTCGGCCGATGCCTACGCCGTTTTCGAGGAAGCGGTGCCGAGTGTCGGCACGGTGCTCGACGCGACGACCGGCGAGCGCTTCTGGCGCGAGATTCTGGCCGTCGGCGGTTCGCGTCCCGCGCTCGAATCCTTCAAGGCCTTCCGCGGCCGCGCACCGTCGCCCGACGCCTTGTTGCGTCATAATGGCATGGTCGAAAACGCATAACCGGAGTTCGCGATGAAAGCGTGGCTGTTGCTGGTGTTGCTTTGCGCAGGTCTGGCGCAGGCCCAGGCGTATCGCTGGATCGACAAGGATGGCAAGGTGCATTACGGCGATCGTCCGCCGCCGGCGGCGGCTGGCAAGGTGCAGGAACTCAAGCTGGGCGCCCCGACCGCCGACAAGCCGCTTCCCTACGCCGTGCGCCAGGCCATGGGCATTTACCCGGTGACGCTTTACGTCAGCGCAGAGTGTGGCGACGCTTGCCGGGAAGGCCGTGATTACCTCAAGCGGCGCGGCATTCCGTTCAGCGAGAAAAATGTCGCGACCAGCGAAGAGATTGACGCCCTGCGCCAGTTACAGGGCGGTGGTGAAGTCGCCGTGCCGGTGCTGCAGGTCGGTGAAAGGACCCTCAAGGGCTTTCAGGATGCGGGTTGGGGCAGACTGCTGGATGCGGCGGGCTATCCCAAGGCCCGTTAAGTAGCCTTGCAACCCAACACCCCAGCAGTCTCGCCGCCGGGCCGCCCCAAGGCGAGACGGCACGCGGCGCCAGCCGCAACCCGCTCCCAAGCATGAACGGGGGCACCCCGTAACAAACGAGCGTAGCGAGTCAACAGTCACCTCCCCCGCGAGGGGGAGGCCGGGAGGGGGCGGGACTTAACCCGCTTCGCGCAGCAGCGCCGACAACTCGCGATCAAGGAGTGCCGGGTCGCCGGAATTGAGTTCGACCAGGCGCCGCAAGTGCGTTACGCTGTCCAGGTCGATGTCCTCGCAATGCAGGCCGACGTGGCAGCCTTCAATGTGGGAGACGGTCGCGCTCATGCCGATGCTCGCCTGCGCGGCAAGATCGAGCTTCAACTGAAAGCGGTCGCCCGGCCTGCCGGACCATTCTGTCGGCATCTCGACCAGCGCGCCCTTGAGGGAAATATCGCAAAGCCCGGCCTCGATCACCCGTTCGGCCGTAGCCAGTTGCACCGGCGAGTGAAAATGCGCGCGCCAGAACTGGCGCCGGTCGTTTTGAATGGTCATGAAGCGTCCCCTGCGTAAAGGTGGCTTGCGTATCATACTTGCCATTCGGCCCACACATTTCAGCCCCTTGTTCTTGCGTATCAAAAATGATACGATACCAGCCAATGAAACCTGTCCTGGACGTTCGATTCTTCCGTACCGATGCTGGGGCAGAGCCTGTCAGGGACTGGCTGAAAGACTTGCCAGCCATTGACCGCAAGACCATCGGCGAAGACATCAAGACCGTGCAATTCGGTTGGCCATTGGGCATGCCGTTGGTCGATCACTCGGGCGGAGATATTTGGGAAGTGCGAATCAAGCTGGGTAATCGCATCGCCCGCGTCCTGTTCGCCATCGATGCTCGGATCATGGTGCTTCTGCACGGCTTCATCAAGAAGCAACAGAAAACGCCGGGGCCGGAACTCGATCTGGCAAAGGACAGGCTGAAACTGTTGAAAAGGAGATGAGCATGGGAAAAAATAACATGGGCGGCAGCTTCGATGATTTCCTCAAGGAAGAGGCGATGCTTGAGGATGCAACCGCCGTGGCCTTGAAACGCGTCATCGCCTGGCAGATTGCCGAGGAAATGAAGGTGCAGCAGATCACGAAAACAGAACTGGCGAAACGCATGCACACCAGCCGGGCCGCGCTCAATCGCTTGCTCGATGATGCCGACCCCAGCCTGACCCTGACCACGCTGGCAAGCGCGGCGGCCGCGCTTGGCCGGAAGGTGAGCATCCGGTTTGCGGCAGCATAGGCCGGACAGGTCGATATGAAAATCGCCACCTGGAACGTCAATTCACTGAAGGTCAGGCTGCCCCAGGTTCTCGACTGGCTGGTCGGCGCACAACCCGACGCCCTGTGCCTGCAGGAGACCAAGACCGAGGACGGCGGCTTCCCCTTTGCCGCGCTAGAAGCGGCGGGCTATCGTGCCATCCATAACGGACAGAAAACCTACAATGGCGTGGCGATCCTTGCGCGCAACGAGATGTCTGAAGTTACGCTTGATCTGCCGGATTTCGCCGATCCGCAAAAGCGGCTGATCGCCGCCTCGCTGGGCGATGTTCGGCTGGTGTGCGCCTACATGCCCAACGGCCAAGCGGTGGGTTCCGACAAGTATGAGTACAAGCTGCAATGGCTTGCCGCGCTAGCCCGCTGGCTCAAGGACGAATTGCAGCGCCATCCGCGGCTCGCGCTGCTGGGTGACTTCAACATTGCGCCGGACGACCGCGACGTGCATGATCCGGTCGCCTGGCGGGGACAGATTCTGTGCAGCGAGCCGGAACGCGCGGCTTTTCGGGCTTTGCTCGACCTGGGGCTGGTCGATGCCTTCCGCTTGTTCGAACAGCCTGAAAAATCCTTTTCGTGGTGGGACTACCGCATGATGGGTTTCCGCCGCAACCATGGGCTGCGCATCGACCATATTCTCCTGTCGCCCATGCTATCCAGTCGCTGCCATGCCTGCAGCATCGACAAGGCCCCGCGCAAGCTGGAACGCCCCTCCGACCATGCCCCGGTGATTGCGGAACTATGACGCTCAATGAACTGTATCCGGTATTGCAGACGGCGCCGCTTCCCTTGCAGGCACGTCTCGCCAGCGAAGCGCGGCAAATGGCGGCGCCCGCCGGCACGGTGTTGTTCGACGAGCGGCAGCCCTGTCAGGGTTTTCCCCTGGTGCTCTCCGGCGCCATCCGGGTCGCCAAGCTGGCGGCGAACGGGCGTGAATTGCCGCTGTATCGCGTGCTGCCGGGTGAATCCTGCATCATCACCTCAAGCTGCCTGCTCGGTCACATCGAATACAACGCGCGCGGCGTCGCCGAAGGCGATACCACGCTGTTGTTGTTGCCGCGCCCGCTATTCGACGATCTGCTGGCGCAGACGCCTTTTCGGGATTTTGTGTTCAAGCTGTTTTCAGAGCGTATCGTCGAACTGATGCAACTGATCGAGGAAGTGGCCTTTCGCAAGCTCGATCAGCGACTGGCCAACCTGTTGCTCGGCAAGGGGCGGCAACTCCACACGACCCATCAACAGCTCGCCGACGAACTGGGCAGCGTGCGCGAAATGGTCAGCCGACTGCTGAAAGGCTTTGCCGACCAGGGCCTGGTGCGGCTGGGCCGCGAGCAGATCGAGATTCTCGACCCGGCGGGTCTGCGCAAGGTGGCGGGGTAATCTTCGCCAAAAGTCGGCGCTGGCGGGACGGCGTCAGCCGGAACGCCGCCAACACGGGGACGGCGTTAAAGTGCCCAATGTGACAAAGGTTACTGAATCAGTCGGATTTAAGCTGTCTAATGGGTTCGTCACATCCAACCACAAGGAGAGCTCAAATGAAACTGAACGTTGGCGGCATCGACCGCACCCTGCGCATTCTCGCCGGCCTGGGCCTGATCGGCTGGGCTCTGATGGGCGGCCCGGTCTGGGCCTGGATTGGCGTTGTTCCCCTGGCTACCGGCTTGATCGGCTTCTGCCCGATCTACCCGATCCTCGGCATGAACACCTGCCCGATGAAAAAGCAGGAATAAATATCCCCGAGCAATGCAACGGCGTGCTTCGGCGCGCCGTTGTTGCTTGTAAAATGCGCCCATGTTGAAACAACGCACCCTCAAATCCATGGTTCGCGCCACCGGCGTCGGTCTGCATTCCGGCCAGAAGGTGACGCTCGAACTGCGTCCCGCAGCCCCGGGTACGGGCATCGTGTTTACCCGCGTCGACCTGGCGCCGCCGGTGGTCATCAAGGCCGACCCCCATGCGGTCGGCGACACGCGCATGGCCTCCTGCCTGGAAAAGGATGGCGCCAAGCTCGGCACGGTCGAACACCTGATGTCGGCGCTGGCCGGGCTGGGCATCGACAACCTGTACGTCGATGTGGATGCCGAGGAAATCCCCATCATGGACGGCTCGGCGGCACCCTTCGTGTTCCTGCTGCAATCGGCGGGCATCGTCGAACAAAATGCCGCCAAGCGCTTTTTGCGGGTGAAGAAGACCGTTGAGGTGCAAGACGGTGACAAGTGGGCCAAGCTTGCGCCCTACGAGGGCTTTCGCCTCGAATTCTCCATCCAGTTCAACCATCCGGCGGTGGATCGCTCCGGGATGAAGGTGGCGGTCGATTTTGCCGATCAGTCCTACATCCGCGAAATTTCCCGCGCCCGCACCTTCGGCTTCACGCATGACGTTGAAGCCATGCGCGCCCAGGGGCTGGCGCTCGGCGGCAGCCTCGACAACGCCATCGTGATGGACGAATACCGCGTGCTGAATGCCGAGGGCCTGCGCCTGCCGGCGGAATTCGTGCGTCACAAGGTGCTCGACGCCATCGGCGACCTGTATCTGGCCGGCGCCCCCCTGCTGGCGCTTTTCAGCGCCCACAAGTCTGGACATGCGCTGAACAACCGTCTGTTGCGCGCACTGCTGGCCGACGCTACCGCCTGGGAGTGGGTGAGCTTCGATTTGCCCGCCACGACTCCGGAACGCGTGGCGCGGCTTTATCCCGAGCTGCAGTTCGTCTGATGCTCTTGTTGCGCATCATCGGCATTCTGGCGGTGATCGCGATCGGCGCGGGGGTCGTCACCTATCTGCTGACCGGCGACCGGCGTTATCTCGGTATCGCCGGGCGCATCGCCAAATATGCCCTGATCATCGCGCTGGCGCTGTTTGCCCTGCTGGCTTTCGAGCGACTCGTAGTCATTTTTTAAGCGTTCTTCAGTAACTTTTCCACCGCAAGCCGAATCGGCGAACTCTCTTCGAGGCCGCTGGCCAGTGATGTAAGTGCCTGCTTCGGCCGCTCTCCGAGTATTTTTGGCGGTTTCTGGCGTGGGCCTGTCGAAAGTCGGCGGCGGGGTTGCACCCTCACCTCGATTCCGCTAACCTCCTGCCCCTGTTGAATAAAACCCTCGGCGAGCCGTGGCGCCAACTGCCTCAGCTTGACCGCGACCGCGCCGCTGTCGGCGTGGATAACGACTTTGCCCCGCTTGAGATTGGCGATGCGCGCGCCCGGTGAGAGATAGGTCGGCAGGGCGGCATCGAGCAGGGTTTGCAAGTGCCGCAGACGATTTGCCTGGTCGGCTAGCCGGGCAAAGGCGTCGGCAGTGGAAAGAAAATCTTTCAACGTGCCACGGCTATTCGAGAATGTGCTCACTGTTTTGCGCGTTCTTCAGGTGGGTTTCTATGAATCGCCGGGTGGCAGAAAGGGAGAAAACGCATGCATATTATTCTGGTCTCCAACCGGATGGCAACCGCCCGCAGCATTACGCTCACCAATGGGCGTCTGGCGCTGATCGCGGTCGGCTTGATTACGGCCGTCCTGGTCTTGTCCTCCATGCTGTCGTATCTGACCGTGCGCCATGCCGCCGAAATCCGCCTGCCCGCACTGCGGGAGCTGCTGCGCACCGTCAGTCTCGAAGAGGCGGGCAAGACTCACGAGCTGGTGCGCGAAAATTTGTTGACCATGGCGACGCGCCTGGGCCAGATGCAGGGGCAATTGATGCAACTGGATTCTCTCGGCGAGCGCATTGCCGGTCTGGCCGGCGTCAAGTCCAATGACGGCAAGGCGGCAAATTCCGCCAATTCCGCCAATTCCGCCAATCCCGCCAATCCCGCCAATCCCGCCAAAACCGGCGCCGATGGTCGCGGCGGCCCGCTGCTGCGACCGGACAACCTGACCCAGGACGGTCTGCAACGCGCCCTTGACGAGATGTCGCGGCAGGTGGAGATGAAAAGCGATACGCTGGCGATGCTGGAAAGTCGGCTTTTCGAGGAACGCATTCGCAAGAGTCTGTTGCCGACGACGCTGCCGGTGCCGACGGTCATCCCGACCTCCAACTTCGGCTGGCGCCCCGACCCGTTTACCCAACAGACCGCCATGCACGAAGGCATCGATTTCATGGCCGAACCGGGCACCCCGATCCTGGCGGCGGCGGCGGGCATCGTGCAGGTGGCCGAGCACCACCCGCAATACGGCAACATGGTCGACATCGACCACGGCAACGATCTGATCACGCGCTATGCCCACGCCCTGCAGGTTTTCGTCAAACCGGGCGAGTTCGTCAAGCGCGGTCAGCGCATCGCCACTGTCGGTTCCACCGGCCGCTCGACCGGGCCGCATCTGCATTTCGAGGTGCGCGTCGGCGGCGTGGCGCAAAATCCCATGCGCTTCCTCAATCAAAAGGACGCGCCACTGGCGCGGCGCTAAACTTCGGCCCTGCCGGTCAGGGGGCTAACCACCGCGTGATAACATCCCGCCCTTTGGCGCAGTGCGTCCAAGCTCTCAAGGCGTAACCTCAGGCGTGAACTCCCCATGATTTTTTCCGGTTTCTTGAAGAAGATTTTCGGCAGCCGCAACGACCGTTTGCTGCGCACGTATTCCGCCAACATAGCCCGCATCAATTCACTCGAAAGCCAGATGCAGGCGCTGAGTGATACCGCGCTGGCGGAGATGACCCCCGCCTTCAAGGCGCGCGTGGAGCAGGGCGCAAGCCTCGACAGCCTGCTGCCGGAAGCCTTTGCCGTGGTGCGCGAGGCGGCGCGCCGGGTGCTGGGCATGCGGCATTTCGACGTGCAGTTGATCGGCGGCATGGTGCTGCACAACAACAAGATCGCCGAGATGCGCACCGGCGAGGGCAAGACGCTGATGGCGACGCTGCCGGCCTATCTCAACGCGCTGTCCGGCAAGGGCGTGCATGTGGTGACGGTGAACGAATATCTCGCCAGTCGCGATGCCGAATGGATGGGCCGCGTCTATCGCTTTCTCGGCCTGGCAGTCGGTTGCAATCTCGCCCAGATGGACCACGCGGCCAAGCAGGCCGCCTATGCCGCCGACATCACCTACGGTACGAATGGCGAGTTCGGCTTCGACTACCTGCGCGACAACATGGTGTATGCCGCCAACGAGCGGGTGCAGCGCAAACTCAACTACGCCATTGTGGACGAGGTCGATTCGATCCTCATCGACGAGGCGCGCACGCCGCTGATCATTTCCGGCCAGGCCGAACAGCACACCGAGCTTTACGTCAAGATGAACGCCGTGCCGCCGCTGCTCGACAAGGGCGTGGCGGCGCCACGCCCGGAGGAGCAGGATAGCGGCGACTTCATCGTCGACCTCAAGGCGCACTCGGTGCTGCTCACCGAAGCGGGTCACGAAAAAGCCGAGGAAGTCCTGGCGCGCCTCAGCCTGCTGCCCGAGGGCGGCAGCCTGTACGACCCGGCCAACATTTTGCTGATGCATCACCTGTACGCCGCCCTGCGCGCGCACAACCTGTTCCACCGCGATCAGCAATACGTCGTGCAAAACAATGAGGTGGTCATCGTCGATGAGTTCACCGGCCGCCTGATGACCGGGCGGCGCTGGTCCGACGGTCTGCACCAGGCGGTCGAGGCGAAGGAAGGCGTGGCGATCCAGTCCGAGAACCAGACGCTCGCCTCGATCACCTTCCAGAACTTTTTCCGCATGTACAGCAAGCTGTCCGGGATGACCGGCACGGCGGATACCGAAGCTTACGAATTCCAGCAGATCTACGGGCTGGAGACGGTGGTCATCCCGACCAACCAGCCGATGATCCGCATCGATCACAACGACCAGATCTTCCGCACGGCGCCGGAAAAATTCACCGCCATGATCGCCGACATCCGCGACTGCCACCAGCGCGGTCAGCCGGTGCTGGTGGGCACCACGTCGATCGAAAATTCCGAGCTGCTCTCCGGCATGCTCGACCGCGAGAAGCTGGCACATCAGGTGCTCAACGCCAAGCAGCATGCGAAAGAGGCCGAAATCATCGTCCAGGCCGGCCAGCCGGGCATGATCACCATCGCCACCAACATGGCGGGTCGCGGCACCGACATCGTGCTGGGCGGCAACATCGACAAGCCGCTAGGCGCGATCCTGAATGATGAGACGCTGCCGGCCGACGAAAAAGCGCGGCGCGTTGCCGAACTCAAGGCAGCGTGGCAGAAGTTGCACGACCAGGTGCTGGCGGCGGGCGGTTTGCACATCATCGGTTCCGAGCGTCACGAATCGCGGCGCATCGACAACCAGTTGCGCGGTCGCGCCGGTCGCCAGGGCGACGCGGGCTCTTCGCGCTTTTACCTCGCGCTCGACGATCAACTCCTGAAGATCTTCGCCGGCGAGCGCCTCAATGCCATCATGGTGCGCCTCAAGATGCCGGAAGGCGAACCCATCGAGCATGCGATGGTGACGCGCTCCCTCGAGTCCGCCCAGCGCAAGGTCGAGCAGCGCAACTTCGATATCCGCAAGCAACTGCTGGAATACGACGACGTTGCCAGCGATCAGCGCAAGGTAATCTACCAGCAGCGCAACGAACTGCTTGATTCCGCCGACGTTGCCGACACGATCACCGCCATGCGGCAAGGCGTGATTCACGACCTGTTTCGCGTCCATGTGCCGGCGGAAAGCGTCGAGGAGCAATGGAGTCTCGGCGAGCTCGAACTGGCCTTGCACGCCGAACTGTCGCTGACGCTGCCGGTCGCGCAATGGGTGAAGGACGACCCGAAGCTTGGCGACGCCGCCATCCTCAAGCGCATCCTCGACGCCGCCGACGCGGCGTATGCCGAAAAGGTCGCGCGGGTCGATCTGGCGGCCTGGCAGGGCTTCGAGCGCAGCGTCATGCTGCAGAGCCTGGATTCGCACTGGCGCGAGCACCTGGCCGCGCTCGATCATCTCCGGCAGGGTATCCACCTGCGCGGTTATGCGCAGAAAAATCCCAAGCAGGAATACAAGCGCGAGGCTTTCGAACTGTTCGAAGGGCTGCTCGACACCGTGCGGCGCGAGGTCACCCGCATCCTGACGACCGTGGAAATCCGCAACGAAGAACAGATCGAGATTGCCGAGCAGCAACACCCGCAGGTCGAGAACGTCCAGTACCATCACGCCAGCTATGACGAAGTGCTGGGCGGTGGCGAGGCGGCGGGCGCGGAGAAAAAGCCGCAACCGCATGAACGCGCCCTGCCCAAGGTCGGCCGCAACGAGCCCTGCCCCTGCGGCAGCGGCAAGAAGTACAAGCACTGTCACGGCAAGCTCAGTTGAGCGAACTGCGTACGATTGCCGAGGATGACGGTGCGGCTCAGCGCCGCGTTCTTATCCTCGATCAAACCAGGCTGCCGCAAGAGACAGTCTTTGTCCCGCTCAAAACACTGGCCGATGCCGCCCACGCGATCCGCGCCATGCAGGTGCGTGGCGCGCCGTTGATCGGTGCGACAGCTGCCTACGGCGTGGCGCTCGGACTGGCTGAAGACATTCCGCTCGACAAGATCATCGACACGCTGGCTGCCACGCGACCTACTGCCGTCAACCTGAACTGGGCGCTGGACCGAATGTCGCGCGTGCTGGAAGAGTCGGCGCTGGTGGGACGGCGCGAGTTGGCCTGGCAAGAAGCGCGCGCCATCGCGCGCGAGGATGAAGCAGCCAACGCCGCCATCGGCCGTCACGGTGTGAAAATCCTCAAACCCATCGCGGCGCAAAAAGGTCGCATCGACGTGATGACCCACTGCAATGCCGGCTGGCTGGCGACGGTCGCCCACGGCACGGCGCTTGCCCCGATCTATGCGGCGCAGGCCGCCGGGCTGGCCGTGCATGTCTGGGTTTCGGAAACCCGCCCGCGCAACCAGGGGCTGCTCACCGCCTGGGAACTTGATCAGGCCGGCGTGCCGCACACCTTCATGGTCGACAATGCCGCCGGCCTTCTGATGATGCAGGGCCGGGTCGATTGCGTGATCGTTGGCGCCGACCGCATCGCCGCCAACGGTGACACGGCCAACAAGGTTGGCACCTATCTCAAGGCACTGGCCGCGCGGGCGCATGGCGTGCCGTTCTACGTCGCCGCGCCGATCTCGACCATCGACTTTGCCTGTCCGGACGGGGCGCACATTCCGATTGAAGAGCGCGCCGCCGAGGAGGTCGGGGTCGGCTCGATGGCGTTCGCCAATCCGGCTTTCGATGTCACCCCGGCTAATCTGCTTGCCGGCATCATCACCGAGCGCGGCATTGTCCCTGCCGACCAACTGGCGCGCGTCAAGCCATGAGCACTTTGGCTGCCGCCGTGCTTGCCACCGCCCGCGCGATGAATGCGGCAGGCATCAACCGCGGCGCGGCGGGCAACGTCAGCGCGCGCTGCGCCGACGGTTTCATCATCACGCCCACCGGCATGGCTTACGACGAGTGCACGGCGGAAGACATGGCAATAGTCGGCATTGGTGGAGCGCCGCCCAAAGTCGGCGCTGGCGGGACGGCGCAAGGAACCCGCAAGCCCTCGTCGGAGTGGCGTTTTCACCACGATATCTATGCCGCCCTGCCAGAGGCGGGGGCGATTATCCATGCCCATTCGCCGTTCGCCACCGCGCTGGCTTGCCAAGAGATCGAAATCCCGCCGTTTCACTACATGATCGCCCGTTTCGGCGGCGCCACCGTGCGCTGCGCCGCCTACGCCACCTTCGGCACCCAGGCGCTCTCGGATGCGCTGCTGGTCGCCCTGCGGGAGCGTCGCGCCTGCCTGATGGCGCATCACGGCATGGTGGTGTTTGGCAAGGACCTCAAGGAGGCGTTGGCGCTGGCGATCGAGTTCGAATCACTCTGCGAGCAATTCTGGCGGGTGCTGCAACTGGGCCAGCCGAAAGTGCTGCCCGCCGACGAAATGGCGCGCGTGATCGAAAAGTTCAAGGATTACGGGCAGCAGTAATCTTCACGGGAGAGCATTCAATGCAGATCAAGGACAGTGTCTTCATCGTCAGCGGCGGCGCTTCCGGCCTGGGCGCCGGCACGGCGCGTTTGCTGGCGGAACGGGGCGGCAAGGTCGTGCTGGCCGACCTGAACAAGACCGATGGCGCGGCGCTGGCGGCGGAACTGGGCGTTGGCGCACGCTTTGTCGAGACCAATGTCGCCGATGAGGCGAGTGCAGCGGCCTGCGTGGCGGCGGCGCGCGCGGCGTTTGGCGCGGTGCATGGCCTGGTGAGTTGCGCCGGCATCGTCATCGGCGAGAAAACCGTGGGCAAGGAGGGGCCGCACGCGCTCGCGAGCTTTAAACGAGTCATCGACATCAACCTGGTCGGCACCTTCAACATGATTCGCCTGGCGGCGGACGCCATGTGCCGCAACGCGCCGAATGACATGGGGGAGCGCGGCGTGATCATCAGCACCGCGTCGGTGGCGGCGTTCGAGGGTCAGTTGGGGCAGGCGGCGTATGCCGCATCGAAGGGCGGCATCGTCGCCATGACGCTGCCGATTGCCCGCGATTTGTCGCGCAACGGCATTCGCGTGATGACCATCGCGCCGGGCATTTTCGAGACGCCGATGCTGCTGGGCATGCCACCCGAAGTGCAGGAGGCGTTGGGCAAGATGGTGCCGTTTCCCGCGCGGCTGGGCAAGCCGGCCGAATATGCCGCCCTGGCGCTGCACATCTTCGAAAACACGATGCTGAACGGCGAGGTGATCCGCCTCGACGGCGCCATCCGCATGCAGCCCAAATAATTTTGAGTACTGCGGAAAGTTGCTACCACTGCGGCCTGCCGGTGCCGGCCGGCGGCGACTGGCAGGTCGCGATTGACGCCGTGCCGCAGCCGATGTGCTGCGTCGGCTGTCAGGCCGTGGCGCAGGCGATCGTCGCCAACAATCTGACGGATTATTACCGTCATCGCGACGCCATGCCGGAAAGTCAGCGCGAGGCCATGCCGCAGGCCTTGCAGGAACTGGGGCTGTTCGACCATCCCGAGGTGCAGAAGAATTTTGTCCGTCCGGTGGGCGAACATGAGCGCGAGGCGGCGCTGATCCTTGAAGGCATCACCTGCGCGGCCTGCGTCTGGCTCAACGAGGCGCATCTGGCCCGTCAGCCGGGCGTGACCGCGGTGGACATCAATTACGCCACGCGCCGCGCCCGGGTGCGCTGGGACGAGCGGCTCACCAGGTTGTCGGCGCTGCTTGAAGCCATTCAGGCGATCGGCTATCGCGCCCACCCCTACGATATCGCCCGCTCCGAGCAATTGGCGCAAAAGGAGCGCCGTACCGCCCAATGGCGGTTGTTCGTCGCGGGTTTTGGCATGATGCAGGTGATGATGTATGCCTTGCCGGTGTATTTCGCTGACGGCGACATGACGGCGGATATCGAGCAGTTGATGCGCTGGGCAAGTTTGCTCCTGACCCTGCCGGTGATCGCCTACTCGTGCGCGCCCTTCTTTGCCAATGCCTGGCGCGATCTGCGGTTCAGACGGGTCGGCATGGATGTGCCGGTGGCGCTCGGCATCGGCTGCGTCTTCGCCGCCAGCGTCTGGGCGACGCTGATGGCGACGGGCGAGGTGTATTTCGATGCGGTGACGATGTTCGCGTTTTTCCTGCTGACCGGACGCTATCTGGAGATGATGGCGCGCCAGAAGGCGGCGCGCGGTGTCGAGGAACTGGCGCGGGCGCTGCCGGCCTTTGCCGAACGCCTGTCGCATTGGCCGGCGCGTGATGGCGAGCGGGTGGCGGTGGCTGATCTGTGTGCCGGCGATTGTGTGCTGGTGCGGCCGGGTGAAGTGATCCCGGGCGACGGCGTGGTGATCGATGGCGCGAGCAGCAGCGATGAGTCGCTGTTGACCGGGGAAAGCAGGCCGTGCGCCAAGCAGCTTGGCGACGCGGTGATTGGTGGCAGTGCGAATGTGGCGAGTCCGCTGGTAGTGCGTCTGTCGCGCGTGGGCGAGGCGACGCGCCTGGCATCGATTCGGCGCCTGATGGAGCAGGCGGCCGCGGAAAAGCCGGCGCTGGTTCAACTGGCGGATCGCATTGCCTTCCATTTTGTCTGGATTTTGCTCGTGCTGGCTGTCGCGACCGGGCTTTACTGGCTGAATACCAACCCGGTTCAGGCGCTGTGGATATTCGTTTCCGTGTTGGTGGTGAGTTGTCCTTGTGCACTTGCGCTGGCGACTCCGACGGCGCTGACCGTGGCGACCGGTGCATTGGCGCGCGAAGGGGTGCTGGTCACGCGCGGTCATGCCATTGAAACGCTGGCCCGCGCCAGCCACTGGATTTTCGACAAGACCGGCACCCTGACAGTCGGGCGGCCGACGGTGGTGGCGCTGCAGCTTGCCGATGCATCCAGCGAGGCGGAAATCTTTGCGCTGGTGCGCTCGCTTGAGCGTGCGTCCGAACACCCGCTCGGTCGTGCGCTCATTGAAAAAGTCGGCGCTGGCGAGACGGCGGCGCTGACGGGGCTGCGGGCGCTGACGGGGCAGGGCATCGAGGCGCAAACCCAGAACGGCAAGCCGCGCAACATGCGCATTGGCACGCCGGCGTTTGTCGCCGAATTGCACGGCGTGCCGCCGCCGGCGGATCTGGCGAACTGGCTGCAATCCGGTGACACGGTGGTGGCGCTGGGCGACGCGGAGGGCTGGCTGGCCTGGTTCCGGATCGCCGATGCCTTGCGTCCGGGGGTGGCGGCGGCGCTTGCCGCGATGCGCGCGCAAGGGCTGAAATTGACCATCCTGTCGGGCGATGCGCCAGAAACAGTGGCGGCGGTGGCGGCGGAACTGGGCATCGACGACTTCCATGGCGGCATGACGCCGGAAGGCAAGCATGCCTGGCTGCGCGATGTGCAGGAGCTGGGTGCTACCGTGGCGATGGTCGGCGATGGCGTGAATGACGCACCCGTGCTGGCGCAGGCGCATGTGTCGATCGCCATGGGCGGCGGCACCGAACTGGCCCGTGGTCAGGCCGACGTGATCCTGTTGTCCGACGATCTGACGCATCTCGCCCGCGGCGCTTTACTGGCGCGCCGCACCTTGTCGATCATCCGGCAGAATCTGGCCTGGTCTTTTGCTTACAACGTTACGGCGATACCATTGGCCATGGCAGGTTGGGTCACGCCCTGGATGGCCGGCATCGGCATGTCGGCCAGTTCATTGCTGGTGGTCATGAACGCGCTGCGGCTGCAAAAAAAACGGGGGGGCTGAATGGAAAGTTTGTATCTGTTGATCCCTTTTTCGGTGGTGTTGGTCTTCGTGATCGGCGTCATCTTCTGGTGGTCTTTGAAGAGCGGCCAGATGGACGATCTGGAGGGGCCGGCCTACCGTGTTTTGATGGACGATGACCGCGCTGAGGCCGCCCCGCCGCCGCCCGCCGCGGGGAATGCCAAGCCAGGCCAGTGAATCTGTTGACACAGATCAATGCCTATACCGGCTGTAATGTTTATGATGGCCAAGTTAGTTTCGGATGGTCCTAGGTAATGGGTAATCTGTTTCATCGGTTAGTCTCTCTGTTGGGGTTGGGGTTGGGGGTGCGCGGTTGCGCACCCCTTTTTTTCGCTTGTAGCCCTATGACTAGAGTGGTTAAATAACCACATAAATAAAATTGTCTTAACAAAAGTTGACCTGAGTCAATTTGACGCACCTGATGTGAAGTATCCTTCGCCCCCATCCTCCCGGGGGAAAGAGTGGGACGGGGAATCGGTTTGTTTTTCTATGAGAGAGGTGAACACCATCATGCAATCGCAAGCGACTTACGACTATAAAGTTGTACGCCAGTTCGCCGTGATGACCGTTATCTGGGGCATCGTCGGCATGCTGGTCGGCGTCATCATCGCTGCCCAACTGGTCTGGCCGGATCTGTTGCCATTTGAATGGCTGTCTTACGGCAGGCTGCGGCCGCTGCACACCAACGCCGTGATCTTCGCCTTCGGCGGTTGCGCGCTGTTCGCCACCTCGTTTTACGTGGTGCAGCGCACCTGCCATACCTCGTTATTCTTGCCGGGGCTGGCGACTTTCATTTTCTGGGGCTGGCAGATCGTCATCGTCCTGGCGGCGATCACGCTGCCGCTGGGCTTTACCCAGGGCAAGGAATACGCCGAGCTCGAGTGGCCGATCGACATCCTGATCACCGTGATCTGGGTGGCCTACGCGATTGTCTTTTTCGGCACCATCGGCATCCGCAAGACGCCGCACATTTATGTCGCCAACTGGTTCTACGGCGCCTTCATCATCGCCGTCGCCTTGTTGCACATCATCAATAGCGCGGCGATCCCGGTCACGCTGACCAAGTCCTACTCGGCCTATGCTGGCGTGCAGGACGCCATGATCCAGTGGTGGTACGGCCATAACGCGGTGGGCTTCTTCCTGACCGCCGCCTTCCTCGGCATGATGTATTACTTCGTGCCGAAGCAGGCCGAACGCCCGATCTATTCCTACCGCCTGTCGGTGGTGCACTTCTGGGCGCTGATCTTCACCTACATGTGGGCCGGCCCGCATCACCTGCACTACACCGCGCTGCCCGACTGGACGCAATCCATCGGCATGGTCTTCTCGCTGATCCTGCTGGCGCCTTCCTGGGGCGGCATGATCAACGGCATCATGACGCTGTCCGGCGCCTGGCACAAGCTGCGCGACGATCCGATCCTCAAGTTCATGATCGTCTCGCTGTCCTTCTACGGCATGTCGACCTTTGAAGGGCCGATGATGTCGATCAAGACGGTGAATGCGCTGTCGCACTACACCGACTGGACGGTCGGCCACGTGCATTCTGGCGCGCTGGGCTGGGTGGCGATGATCACGATCGGTTCGATCTACTACCTGATCCCGCGACTGTTCGGCAAGGCGCAAATGTATTCGGTCGGCCTGATCAATGTGCATTTCTGGCTAGCCACGCTCGGCACCGTGCTCTACATCGCCGCGCTGTGGATCTCCGGCGTGATGCAGGGCCTGATGTGGCGCGCCACCAACGCGGACGGCACGCTGACCTATTCCTTCGTCGAGTCGGTGAAGGCCTCCTACCCGTTCTGGACCATTCGCGTCGTCGGCGGCGTGCTGTTCCTCTCCGGCATGCTGCTGATGGCCTACAACATGTACAAGACTATCGCCAGCGGCAAAGCGGTCGATGACGCCCCCGTCCTCGCCCCCGCCCACGCCCACTGATCGCAAGGGAGACCATCACCATGTTGACACACGCGAAAATCGAAACCAGCAACACCCTGATGATCGTTCTGACCACGCTTGTCCTGGTCTGGGGCGGTCTGGTGGAAATCGTGCCGCTGTTCTTCCAGAAATCATTGACCACGCCGGTCAATGAACTGGTCAAGCCTTACCCCGCCCTGCAACTGGCCGGACGCGACATCTACATCCGCGAGGGCTGCTACAACTGCCACTCGCAGATGATCCGTCCCTTCCGCGCCGAGACCGAGCGCTATGGCCACTACTCGGTGGCGGGTGAGTTTGTCTATGATCATCCGTTTCAGTGGGGTTCCAAGCGCACCGGCCCCGATCTGGCGCGGGTGGGCGGGCGCTACTCCGACCAGTGGCACAAGATCCATCTGTTGAATCCGCGCGACGTCGTGCCCGAGTCGAACATGCCGGCCTACGCCTGGCTGGATCGGCCGCTCAAGGAGCCCAACATCAGTGACAAGATGGCGGCACTGCGCAAGGTGGGCGTGCCCTATACCGACCAGGAAATCGCCGAAGCGCCGCAGGCGGTCGAAGGCAAGACCGAAGTCGAGGCCGTCATCGCCTACCTGCAGGGCATGGGCCTGGCGCTCAAGCAGACCCGCTGAGATCAAAATGGATATCAACGACCTGCGTTCCCTCTTCACGGTGCTGCTGTTCGGCGCGTTCATCGGCATCGTGGCATGGGCATACTCCTCCAAGCGCAAGCAAGCCTTCGATGAAGCGGCCAGACTGCCGCTCGACGATGACGCGCCCGCGGCCCGGGGCGACGCGGACCAACCGCACAACTGAAAGGAATTCGTCATGGATTTCAAGAACACGAGCGATTTCGTCCACGGTTTCTGGAACTACTACGTCATCGTGATCGTCACCGTCAGCATCATCGGCTGCGCCGTATTTTTGTGGGTACAGGGTTCGGCCAAACATAAGCCCGGCGAGGTCACCGGCCACGTCTGGGACGAGAACCTTGAGGAGTACAGCAACCCGCTGCCCAACTGGTGGCGCTGGATGTTCTACATCACCGTGGTGTTCGCCCTAGTTTATCTCGCACTTTATCCCGGCCTCGGCAACATGGCTGGAAAATTCGGCTGGACCATGCGCGGCCAGTATGAAGCCGAGATGCAGGCGGCCGAGGCGCAATATGGCCCGAAATTCAACCAGTTTCTCCGGCAGGACATCATGACCGTGGCGGCCGATCCGGAGGCCAGGGAAATGGGCGCGCGGCTGTTTCAGACCTACTGCGCCCAGTGTCATGGCGGCGACGCCGGCGGTTCGCCGAGCTTCCCCAACCTGAAGGATGGCGACTGGCTGTGGGGCGGTACGCCCGACCGGATCAAGGAGAGCATCGCTCTCGGCCGCATGGGCGTGATGACCCCGAAGGGCACCAAGCCCGACATGGACGCCGAGCAGGTCAAGGATGTCGTGCACTATGTGCGTTCGCTGTCCGGTCTGACGGCCGACTCGGTGCGTATCCAGCGTGGCCAGGAACTCTATCCGCAAGCCTGCGCGGCCTGTCATGGCGTCGATGCAAAAGGCATGGAAGCGGCCGGCTATCCGAACCTGACCGACAAAATCTGGCTGCACGGCTCGCGCGAAGACAAGATGATAGAAATCGTCACCAAGGGCATCACCAATCAAATGCAACCCTATGGCGAATTTCTTGGCGAAGCCAAGGTGCATCTGCTGACTGCCTATGTCTGGGGTCTGGGCGGTGGCGTCAAGCCAGCCGTTGCGCAATAGTCACACGATGTTTATGAACTCTCGGCCATGACCGGCCGAGAGTTGCTCGCCGACCTTTGGTGGGTGGGTTTCGCATGGGCGATAACGGAAGGGTGTGCAAAGGCAGACATCGGGGAATGCCCCGCCTTGTGTACCTCCATTGAGACGACGTAAGTCATGAACCAGAAAAATTCCCAAGTTGTCACCGCCGCTCCCGTAGCGGAAGAGGGTCTCTACAAGGCGCGCAAGAAAATCCAGGTGCGTTCGGTGACCGGTGTTTTCGCGACCTGGCGCTGGGTGCTGGTCTGGCTTACGCAGTTGCTGTACTACGGTTTGCCGTGGCTGCAGTGGAATGACCGGCAGGCCGTGTTGCTCGATCTGGTCAATCGCAAGTTCTACATTTTCGGGCTGGTATTGTGGCCGCAGGATGTGTTTTTCCTCGCCATCATCCTGATCATCTCGGCTTACGCGCTGTTTTTGTTTACGGCGGTGGCGGGACGCCTGTGGTGCGGCTATGCTTGCCCACAGACGGTCTATACCGAAATCTTCATGTGGATCGAGGAGAAGATCGAAGGCAAGCGCAGCGCCCGCATCAAGCTCGACAACGCGCCGCTGGACGCGCGCAAGCTGACCCGGCGCGGCCTCAAATATGGCGCGTGGATTTTGCTGGCGCTGTGGACGGGTTTTACGCTGGTCGGTTACTTCACTTCGATCAAGGAACTCTGGGTTTCGTTCTGGTCATGGAATCTGGGTCCCTGGGAAACCTTCTGGATCTTCTTTTACGCCGCCTTCACCTATGCCTTCGCCGGGCACATGCGCGAACAGGTGTGCCTGTACATGTGCCCTTATGCGCGCTTCCAGGGCGTCATGTTCGACCCGGATACCCTGGTGATCACCTACGATCCGGAACGCGGCGAGCCGCGCGGCCCGCGCAAGAAAGGTGTTGCGCCGCAAAGCATCGGCAAGGGCGACTGCGTTGATTGCGACATTTGCGTGCAGGTCTGTCCGACCGGCATCGACATCCGTGACGGCCTGCAATACGAATGCATTGGTTGCGCTGCCTGCATCGATGCCTGCGACACCGTGATGGCGCAGATGAACTATCCCAAGGGCCTGATCCGCTATACCACCGAGAATGCGCTGGAGCGCCATTGGGGCATGAAGGAGATCCTCGCTCACGTGGTGCGTCCACGCATTGTCATCTACAGCCTTATCCTGGCCGGCCTCACGCTGGCGCTGATCTGGGGCCTGGCCAACAAGGCCGATCTGCGCGTCAATGTGCTGCGCGACCGCGCCATTCTGGCTCGCGAAGTCGAGGGCGGCTTGATCGAAAATGTCTATCGTCTGCAGGTCATGAATGTCACCGAACAGGCGCATCGTTACACTGTCTCGGTATCCGGGCTCAATGACATCAGGCTGGAAGGCGAGAGCACGATCGAGGTGCCCGCCGTCACGACCAAGACCCTGCCGATCCTGGTGCGCGTGCCTCTGGAATCCGGCCAGAAGGGCGCGCACATGATTTATTTTGATGTCAAGGCAGAAACCAACAGCGGGATGGCCGTGCATGAAAAGGCCACTTTCCTGATTCCCTGATTTCCCATGCAAAACGAATGAACATTATGACCACTCCACTGATACAAACTCCAAACCCCTGGTATCGGGAACCCTGGCCCTGGCTGCTCATGGCGCTGCCGGCCACCTCCGTGGTCGTGGGACTGGCCTTTGCCTGGGCGGCCGTGGTGACCAACGATGGATTGGTGACTGAGGATTATTACAAGCAGGGGCAAATGATCGGGGAGACGCTGGCGAAAAGCCGACGCGCGGAAGAGTTGGGGATTGCCGCCGGCCTGCGTCTGACGAGCGACAGCATTCGCATCCGGCTCACCGCCCGGCAGGCGGATACGCCGCTGCCGTCAGCCTTGCTCGTGACGGTGTCGCATCCGACCCGCGCCGGCCAGGATCAGCGAAGCGTTCTCAAACCCGTTGGTGATGCCTATGTCGGCAGCCTGCCAGCGCAGGTGACCGGCCATCGGCTGGTGCTGATCGAGGATGAAGCGAAAACCTGGCGGCTGATGGGCAGCGTGGTGTTGCCCGCCGCCAACGAAACGGTGATCGGCGGCTAGCGGTAGACCAGCACCGGGATTTTCGAGTGCGTCAGCACCTTTTGTGTTTCCGAGCCAAGCAATAAACCGCTGAAGCCGCGCCGCCCATGCGATGCCATGAAGATCAGGTCGCAGTCGGCGCTATCCGCCCCCGCAATCACCGCCTCGAAGGGAATGTCGCTGGTCACGGCCAGTGACGCACACGGGACATTGTGCTCCCCGGCCAGCTTCACGCAGGCGCCCAGTATGACAGCGGCCTGCTGGTCGGCCATCTCGGCAAACTTCTCCGGGGTCGTCGGATCGATCAGCGCCCCCTCGCCGAAAAAGGCGATCGGATATGCCGGCTTGGCGTAGAAGAAGGTGATGCGCGCACCCGACGCGGCGGCGAAGTCGACGGCCTGCTTGACGGCTTCCGTCGAGAGCTGCGAGCCATCGGTTGGAACGAGAATGTGCTTGAACATGTTTCCCTCCACAGGTTGACGTTGGGGTGGCGCTTGACGCAGATCAACACACCCGAAGCCGCCCCTCGCCACAATCATAGCCCATTCGATTGGCAGGGGCATGGAGATCAGGTCAGGGAGTGACAGGCATGGCAACTGGCAAGCTTTTAGCGGCCGCATTCGCGCCGCATCGCACTTTCCGCGCGATCAATGAGGCGGTGGAAACCACGCTCGACCCGCTGGGCATGGCGATGCCGCTGTTGCACGCCCAACTGGCCTGGGCGACGCACCCGCTGGAACTGGCCGAAGCCGCCGCGGAACTCGCGGCCCGCGTGCAGGCGCTGCAGTGGCATGCGTGGCAGCGTTTGCTCGGCGTGCCGGGCGCGGAGGTCGAGAAGCACCATCCGGACGACACCCGGTTTGTTGACCCGGTGTGGCAGGAGTCGGTGGCCTGGAGTATCGCCAAACAGTGGTATCTGCTGACCACCCACCACACGCAGGACATGCTGTATCGGTCGCCCGGTCTGTCGAGCCGGGATCGCCGCCGCGCCGCGTTCTGGTGGCGCAAATGGCTCTACGCCATGGCGCCGACCAACTTCCTGCCGACCAATCCCGTGGCACTGCAAAAGGCGGTCGAGACGAACGGCGAAAGCCTGCTGCGCGGCTTCGCCAACTTTCTGTCTGACGCCGAGGCCGGCAACATCCGCATGACGCGCCCGGATGATTTCAAGGTGGGCGTGAACCTCGCCACCACGCCCGGCAAGGTGGTGCTGCAAAATCGCCTGCTTGAAGTGATCCATTATGCCCCGGCCGCGACCGCGACCTACCGCACGCCGCTCCTGATCGTCACGCCGTGGATCAACAAGTATTACATCCTCGACCTGACGCCGAAAAAGAGCCTCGTCAGGTTCCTGCTTGGGCAGGGCTTCGACGTCTACATCACCAGTTGGAAAAATCCGGACGCGGCGCTGGCCGATGTCGGTTTCGACGACTACCTGACCGAAGGTATCGGCGCCGCCGTCGCGGCGGTGCGGAGCATTTCAAAGAGCGTCAAGGTGCATGCGGCGGGTTATTGCATCGGCGGGGCGGCCCTGGCCGCCTGGCTGGCCTGGGCGAACCGGCACTATGCCGCCGAGGACGTGCCAGTGGCCAGCGCGACCTTCCTCACCACCTTGGTCGATTACCACAAGCCTGGCGACATCGAGGTATTTCTGGATGAAGGCAGCTTCAAATACCTGGCCCGCAACATGGAGCAGAAAGGCTTCCTCGATGGCAAGGAGATGGCCGCCGCCTTCCGCCTGCTGCGCTCGAACAACCTAATCTGGCATTACGTCGTGCATGGTTATCTGTATGGCGAGAAGCCGCCGCCCTTCGACGTGTTGTTCTGGAACATGGACACCACGCGCTTGCCGGCGAAAATGCACACCTGGTACCTGCGCAATTTCTATCTCGACAACAAGCTGGTCAAGAAGGATGCGCTGGAGGTGGCGGGCCAGCCGCTCGATCTTTCCCGCATCGTGCAGCCCGTCTATGCCGTGGCGGCGGCGGATGATCACATTGCGCCCTGGCAGCAGACTTTCCGCTTGAACAATTGGGTGGCCGGGCCGAAACGCTATGTGCTGTCCAGTTCCGGCCATATTTTCGGCATCGTCAATCCGGTGGTGAGTCCGCCCAGGCGCGAATACTGGGTGAATGATGCCGAGCGGCATGACAGCGCCGAGGATTGGCGCGAGCGCGCGGAACATCATGCCGGCAGTTGGTGGGAAGACTGGATGGCCTGGCTCAAGCCGCGGTCGGGCCCTCTGGGCAAGCCGCAAGCCATGGCCAACAAGAGTTTCCCTGCGCTTGCAGATGCCCCGGGCGCCTACGTTCTGGAAATATAGAAAGTCGGCGCTGGCAGGATGTTGGGCGTCCCGTCTGCGCAAAAGTCGGCGCTGGCAGGACGGCGCAAGCGGCATCGGCTATCATTGCTGCCTATAACTTAGGCCGCAGCCTGTCGGACGAACCGCCGAGCGTGGTCGTGGACGACGACAATGAAAAGTGTGGATGATTTCCGTCTGAAGCTGGGCAAGCATGATCTGATGCCCATCGTCATCGGCGGCATGGGGGTGGATATTTCGACCACCGAACTGGCGCTCGTGGCGGCGCGGCTGGGGGGTGTCGGCCACATTTCCGACGCGATGGTGCCGACCATCTCGGATCGACGCTACAACACCAAGTACGTCAAGGACAAGCTCAAACAATACAAGTACAACGTCGCCAACGACGACAAGTCGGATGTGCAGTTCGATCTCGCGCGCCTGGCCGAGGCCACGGAGATGCATGTGAAGAGCACCATGGAAGCCAAGCGCGGCGCCGGGCTGATCCTCATCAACTGCATGGAAAAGCTGACGATGAACGCGCCGAAGGAGACGCTGCGGGTGCGGCTGCGCTCCGCGCTTGACGCCGGCATCGATGGCATCACGCTGGCGGCCGGCCTGCACCTCGGTTCGTTTGCCCTGATGGAAGATCATCCGCGTTTCCGCGATGCCAAGCTCGGCATCATCGTCTCGTCGCTGCGCGCCTTGCAACTGTTCATCAAGAAGAGCGCGCGCACCCGCCGCCTGCCCGACTACGTGGTCGTCGAAGGGCCGCTGGCGGGCGGCCATCTGGGCTTTGGCATGGATTGGGCGCAATATGACCTCGCCACCATCGTCGCCGAAATCCGCGCCTGGCTGGCCGCCGAGCAGCTCGACATCCCGCTGATTCCGGCGGGCGGCATCTTCACCGGCGGCGACGCCGTCGACTTTCTCGAACAGGGCGCGGCAGCGGTGCAGGTGGCGACCCGGTTTACCGTGGCCAAGGAATGCGGCCTGCCCGATGATGTCAAGCAGGAGTATTTCAAGGCCAGCGAGGACGACATCGAGGTCAATGGCATTTCGCCGACCGGCTATCCGATGCGCATGCTGAAGAAAAGCCCCGCCATCGGCGATGGCATCCGCCCCAACTGCGAGGCGTATGGCTACATTCTCGACGCCAACGGCAATTGCCAGTACATCCAGGCCTATAACCGCGAGCTGGCTGCCCATCCCGGCGCCAAGAAGATCAAGGTCTGGGACAAGACCTGCCTGTGCACGCAAATGCGCAATTTCGACCTGTGGACCTGCGGCCATTACACCTACCGGCTCAAGGACACGACCCGTCGCCTGCCGGATGACAGCTACGCGCTCTTGAGCGCCGAGCACATCTTCAACGACTATCTGCACAGCAAGGGCAACACCATTGCCCTGCCGGATACAGCGTGAGCGCTCCGCGCCCTTGACGCGCATCAAGGCAGGCCGGGGGGCGCTGCGGCGAGAATGGGCCTCGCTGTTTCCTGGCCCCTGAAAAATGCCCACCCTGACCGAACCCCTGCGTCACCACCATCAGCACTGCGACGACTTGTTCGTCGCCACCGAGGCCGCCGCGGCCGACGGGGACTGGCCAGCCTGCCAAGTGCTGCTGACGCGCTTTCATGACGCGATCGAAGACCACTTCGGCAGCGAAGAGACCCTGCTGTTTCCCGCCTTTGAGGCCGCCACCGGCATGACAGGCGGGCCCACCCACATGATGCGCGTCGAGCACGCCCAGATGCGCGGGCTGCTTGAGCAGATGCAGGGCGCGCTGACGGCCCGGGCGGCCGCTGCCTTCGCCGGCGCCGCCGAGACGCTGCTGGTGTTCATGCAACAACACAACCTAAAGGAAGAGAACATTCTCTATCCGATGTGCGACCGTTCGCTGGCGGGGCAGACCGCCGACCTGGACGCACAACTGCGTGAAAGGCTGGCCGTGCCATGACCGAATGGGTGATTGATGGACGCGAAATGCAGCCTCCCGAGCCGCTCGAAAAAATCCTCACCGCGCTGGATACCTTGCCGGCGGAAGGCGAGTTGCTGGCCCTGCTGTATTGCCATCCCGTGCCATTGTTCAATACTCTCCGCAACAACGGTTTCACTTGGCAGGAAACCGTCACTGACGACGGTACGCACGAGATACGCATCCGCCATGCCTGATCCGGCCGGATGACGTGTCGCCGAACCTTTCCTTCGAGCAGGCGCCGCCGATCTCGGCGCCTTACCGGTTCTTTCTGACCGCGCCCTGGTTTGGCGTCGCGGCGGGTCTGCTGCTGGCGTTTATGGGTGGAGACCTGCTGGCCTCGCGCTGGACGCCGGGCGCGCTGGCGGGGACGCATCTCCTGGTGGCCGGTTTCATGTTGCAGGCGATGTGCGGCGCCCTGTTGCAGTTTGTGCCGGTGGCGACGGGGGGCAACATCTGGCAGCCGGGGCGGGTGGCGGCCTGGGTGCACCCGCTGCTCTCTGTTGCGGCCATTTTGCTGGTCGCGGCCTTCCTGACCCACCATCCCGCGCTGTTCATGGCGGCGGCGCCGGGTTTTGTGTTGGCGCTCGGTTTGTATGGCGGGGTGGTCGGCATTGCGCTCTGGCGCACGCCGACGCGAGGGGCCACCCTCGTTGCCTTGCGCATCGCCCTGATCGGCCTGCTGGTGACGCTGGGGCTGGGAGTGACGTTGGCCTACGGACTTGTATATCCGACGGATCTGCCGCTACTGGCATTGACCGACGTGCATGCCGCCTGGGGGCTCGGCGGGTGGAGTCTGCTGTTGCTGGCGGGCGTGGCCTATTTCGTGGTGCCGATGTTTCAACTGACGCCGGCCTATCCGGCCTGGGTTGCGCGGGGCCTGCCCTGGTTGCTGCTCGCGCTGTTGCTGGCCTGGTCGCTGCAACTTTTCGGTTTGCCGGATGGTGCGCGCCAAGTCGTCTGGTTCTGCGGTCTGGGGACTGCGGGCTGGTTTGGCGTGGTGACCCTGACGCTGCAAAGTCGTCGTCGGCGCAAGGTCCGCGATACTTCCTCGCTGTTTTTCCGTACCGCCATGGCCTGTCTGGTCGCGCTGCCTTTTTCGGCCCTGCTGTTTGTCGCGCTGCCAGGGATCGGCGCCGATCCGCGCGCTGCCGTGTGGCTGGGCGTGCTGGCCATCGTCGGCGTCTTTGTCTCGGCCATCAACGGCATGCTCTACAAGATCGTGCCGTTTCTCAACTGGCTGCACCTGCAACGGCTATGTCCGCCGAACAGCCTGCCGCCCACCATGCATCAGATGATTCCCGAGCGGGCGATGCGCCGCCAGTTTTACGTCCATCTGGCCGCGCTGTCCTTGCTGCTGGCGGCGGTCTGGCTGCCGGTGCTGGCGCGTTTCGCCGGGCTGCTGTTCGCGTGCGCCGCTGCCTGGCTGGGGGTGAATCTGGCGCGGGCGGCGGGCAATTACGCGCGCTTCAAAAATCGTATTCGCGCAGCCGCTTGAAATCGTGAATGGTGATGCGCCGCGACTGCACGCTGATCAATTTCGCCTCGGCGAGATCGCGGAAGATGCGCGACAGGGTTTCGGGCGTCAGGTTGAGCCGCGAGGCGATGATCTGCTTGGAGGTCGGCAGGTTGACCTCGACGCTGCCCATGCATTCGCCAGTGCCCTGGTTCGGACAATGTTGCATCAGGTAGCCGATCACGCGCAGGGCGCTGGAACGCAGCGAATAGGATTCGACGTCCCGCATCAGCGCGTGCAGCCGTGTCGACATGCTGGCCAGCATGCGGCGGGCGAAGGACGGGTCGGTTTCCAGCAGCTCGAAAATCGTATCCTTGGCGACATGCAGCAGCAGCGTGTCGGCAATCGCCTCGGCGAACACCGGGTAGGGCCGGTCGATGAACATCACCGTCTCGCCAAAGCTTTGCCGGGGGCCGAGGATGTCGACCACTTTTTCATTGCCGCTGGCGGAGGGGAAGGCCAGTTTGATCTGGCCGAAAATGATGATGTAATAGCCGCGCGGGCTGTCGCCCTTCTGCAGCAGCATTTCACCCGCGGCCAGCCGTTTCTCGCGGGCATGGAGGGCGATGTGCGCGACCTGCTCGGGCGATAGCTCCTGAAACAGGGGTTGGCGCACCAAAAACGCCGGGATGTCGATATGGGTTTCCGGTTGATGGGGCATGACGTAACGTTGTGGGGGTTGGCCGCTCTGGATGGGGCGCAACCTTAGCATTTTTTTGACTGGAGGTTTAATGCTTTATGCCGCCGTAAAACACTTGCACATTGTCTGCGTGGTGCTCAGCATCACGGGTTTTTGCCTGCGCGGTTTGTTGCTTGGCCAAAAGTCGGCGCTGGCAAGACGGCTCAATGAGCGGCGCTGGTTCCGCGTCCTGCCGCATGTCAACGACAGCATCCTGCTGGCGGCGGCGCTGACGCTCGTCGTGCTGATGGGGCAATATCCGTTTGTCGACGCCTGGCTGACCGCCAAGGTGCTGGGTCTGCTCGCCTACATCAGCCTCGGCATGCTGGCGCTGAAGGCCGGGCGCAGTCCGCGCGTGCGCGTGGCTGCCGGTCTTGCCGCCGTGACGGTATTTACCTGGATCGTCTCGGTGGCGTTCACCAAGAACCCGCTGGGCCTGCTGGCCTGAGTCGGGTTCGACGGGCCGGGGCGGCCGGTGTCCGGGCGCGCTTCGGCCAGCGTGCCACGCAGACGGCGCAGGTCGTGGATGGCGATGCGCTTGCCCTGCACCGCGATCATTCCGGCGTCCGCCAGATCATGCAGGATGCGCGAAAAAGTTTCCGGCGTCAGGTTGAGGCGCGAGGCGGTGAGCTGTTTCGAGGTCGGCAGGAAAATGTCGATGCTGCCTTCGCAACTGCCGTCGTCCGGGCAATGCTGCAGCAGATAGCCGATCACGCGCTGGGTGGAGGAGCGCAGCGAATAGGCCTCGATGTCATGGACCAGCGAATGATTGTGCATCGCCAAGCCGATCAGCATGCGGCGGGAGAAGGCGGGGTCGTTTTCCAGCAGGTCGAAGACGACATCACGGGTGACATGGATCAGCAGGCTATCGATGATCGCCTCGGCGAAAACGGGGTAGGGGCGCTGGGCCAGCATTACCGCCTCGCCGAAACTCTGCCGCGGCCCGATGATGTCGACGACTTTTTCATGACCGCCGACGGAGGGGAAGGCGAGTTTGACCTGCCCATAGACGACCAGGTAAAACCCGTGGGCGGCATCGCCTTTCTGGAACAGCATTTCTCCCCTGGACAGGCGTCTGCCGCGCGAGTGGGCCGCGAGCAGCGCCACCTGGCCTTCTGGTAACCCGTCGAACAGGGGCGTGCGCGCCAGGAGCGCCGCAGTGTCGATGCTATGTTCAGTGTGTTTTGACATGGTGCGCATGCTAGGCCCCAATCAGGAACAACGGAAGGGCGGGCGGACGGCGTGCTTCCCCGGCGGCTACCTCCAAATAGGTAGTCATATCTCCAGACCGGCTAAAATAGTTTCCGTAAAATCAACACGGTGCAAATCGTTTGTCGCGGCGCTGCCTCATGTGGCGCATACCTCGAAATACTGACATATACCCATAAATCAAAAATGGGTAACTATTAGCCGATGATCCTCATTGCTTCCTTCTCTAAGGCGCTCCGTGATTCGGTGCTGTTCAGGCTGGGGCTGGCCATGGGGGCGCTGGTCTTGACGTCCTTTGCGTCCATCGCGATTTCCACGGTGATTGCCGACGACATCAGCGGCCGGGCCAATGCGGTGAATGTCTCGGGCTCGTTGCGCTTTCTGACTTTTCGCACGCTCACCGAGTTGCTGCAAGCGGAGAAACGCCTTCAGGCGCTCGCCACGATTGAAATTTTCGAGGAGCGCCTGCTGGGCCTGGAGCGCTTCGTGGTTGCCAAGGCGCCCCGGGGGGCGCCGTCGGTCGTGGCGGTGCGTGGCGTGCTCGACCGCTGGAACACGCATTTCCGCGCGCTTGAAACCAATGCCGCCCGGGGTGAGTCCGCCGCCCTGAAGCAGGTGGCGGACGAAATTCCAGGTTATGTCGATCAGATCAATCATGTCGTGCACCTGATCGAGATGGAACTGGAAGACAAGGCCCGCCTGCTCCATGTCATTCAACTGGCGCTGCTGGCCTGTATCGTCCTGATCAGCCTGCTCACCCTCTGGATGCTGCGCCGGCAAGTGATCCTGCCCCTGGCGCAGTTGTTGCTGGCGGCAAAAACGGTCACTCAGGGATCGTTTTCCGTGCGGGTCAGCCATGTGTCCAGCGACGAACTGGGCCGGCTCGGCCGCGCGTTCAACGCGATGGTGGCGGAGATCGCCAGCATGTATGCCCACCTCGAAGACAAGGTCGAGGAGAAGACCCATGAGCTGACCCGCACCAATCAGTCGCTGGAGTTGCTTTACCGGATCAGCCAGCAACTTTCGGCCAGCGACTTGACGCTCGACACGGTGCAGGCGGCGATGCGCGATGTCGAGGCGGCGCTGGAACTCGGCCATAGCATGATCTGCATCAGCGAGAACGGCCAATTGCCGGCCCATGTGGTGACCGGCGACCTGACGGCGGAGGAGTTGCACGTTTTGTGCGGCCAGCCGGATTGCGCCGCGTGTTTCGCCCGCGCGGAAGAGGCGCTCACCCGGCAGGAGGAATCGCGTCCCATGGTTGCCCTGCCGATCGGCGATGGCGATCGACTGCGCGGCATCCTGCCCATATTGGTCAACCCGGCGCATCCCCTGACGCACGATAAAGCACGCATTCTGCAAACGGTCGGCCTCCATGTTTCCAATGCCCTGATCAACATGCGGCGCGCCGAAGAAAAGCACCGGTTGGCGGTTCTCGAGGAGCGTTCGGTGATTGCACGCGAGTTGCACGATTCGATCGCCCAGTCGCTGAGTTACCTGCAGATCCAGGTGACGCGGCTGGAAAAAAGCTTCGAGCGGGGCGGTGATTCCCGGGCCGATTCACAGGCCATCACCGCTGAACTGAAACGGGGCCTGAATGGCACTTACCGCGAACTGCGCGAGCTGATCGTCACCTTCCGGTTGCGCATCGATGCCCGCGGCTTCAATGCCGCCTTGAAAGACACCGTCGCCGAATTTTCAAACAAGCTCGGTTTTCCGGTCCGGCTGGAGAATGCCCTGTCCGGCATCGCGCTCTCCGGCAACGAGGAAATGCATGTGATCCGTATCATCCGCGAAGCCCTGTCCAACATTGAACACCATGCCGCAGCGCACTGCGCCAACGTGAATATTGCCGTCGACGCCGACCATGCCGTCACCGTGCAAATTGCCGACGACGGCAGGGGCTTCGACGCGCACCAGACGCCGACCCATCATTTTGGCGTCAGCATCATGCACGACCGCGCGCAGATTCTCGACGGCCGGCTAGAAATCGCCACCGCCCCCGGCGCGGGCGCCGTCGTTACGCTGCATTTCCTGCCGCAGAACTATCGCCAACCAACTCAATCCACTCCATGACGACCCCCGCCCCATCCGACCTCACGCGCGTCCTGGTCATCGACGACCATCCCCTGTTCCGGCGCGGCGTTTGTCAGTTGCTCGCCCTCGCCGATGTATTCACGGTGGTCGGCGAAGCGGCCGGCGGTCGCCACGGCATCGAACTCGCCAAGCAACTCGATCCCGACCTGATCCTGCTCGACCTCAACATGAAGGGCATCAACGGCCTGGAAACCCTGCGCACCCTGCGCGACCTGGGGGTCGATGCCCGCATCATCATGCTGACCGTGTCGAATGCGCCGGAAGACCTGATGGCGGCCATTCGTGCCGGCGCGGATGGCTACATCCTGAAGGACAACGATCCGGATGACATCCTCAAGATGCTCGACAACGCCATGCACGGCCAGACCGCGATCAGCCCGGAACTCGCCAGCCCGCTGGCCACCGCGCTGCGCGAGGAAAGCGCGAGCGAAAGCCGCAACGCGGCCAGCCTGACCGAGCGCGAAACGGCCATCCTGAAATGCCTGGCCGCCGGCATGTCAAACAAGTTGATTGCCCGCGAACTGGAGATCATGGAAGGGACCGTCAAGGTGCACGTTCGGAATCTCCTGAAGAAACTGAAGTTCCGCTCGCGTGTCGAGGCGGCGGTGTGGGCAGTGGCCAATCAAAACGCCTGAAGGGCTTGCCAATCAGGCCCGCCGCTCGGAGAGCAGTTTCTTCAGACCGGCCGCATCGCGGATCTGGATGTGTTTCTGGTGTACCGAGATCAGGCCTTCTTCGTTGAAGCGCGAGAAGGCGCGGCTCACGGTCTCGAGCTTCAGTCCGAGATAGGAGCCGATTTCGTTGCGGGTCATGCGCAGGATGAATTCGGTGGGCGAATAGCCGCGCGCGGTGAAGCGCTGCGAGAGATTGAGCAAAAACGCGGCGAGGCGTTCTTCGGCGCGCATGACGCCCAGCAACATCATTACGCCATGATCGCGGACGATTTCGCGGCTCATCATCTTGTGAAAGTGGTGTTGCAGGGCGCTGATTTCGCGCGAGTAGTTTTCCAGGTCGGCAAAGGGAATGACGCAGACCTCGCTGTCCTCCAGCGCGACGGCGTTACAGGTGTGTCGTTCCGAGCCGATGCCGTCCATGCCGAGTATTTCGCCCGCCATCTGGAAGCCGGTGACCTGCTCGCGGCCGTCTTCAAGCAACACATCGGTCTTGAAAAAACCGGTCTTGATGGCGAAGATCGCCGCGAAGGCGTCGCCGCCGCGATACAGGTGTTGGCCGCGCTGGATGCGCCGCCGCACTTCCACCAGTTGATCGATCTGGTCGAGTTCGCCGCCGCTCAAACCCATTGGCAGGCACAGCTCGCGCAGGTTGCACTGCGAACAGGCCTCGCGCAACTCTGCTTGCAACTTTGGCACGGCGATGGGAATTATCTGGGCGCGCATCGATTTATGCCGAATGGAATGGTGGAGGCTTTGATCTGCGTCAACGTGGAGCGGCCCGGCTTGCTGCATCCTGAATGCCTCGTCTGACGGTGCTCGCTGTCGTCGTTTATCCGTATCGCCACTATCCCACCTTTGTTGAGTCGTGAGCCATTATCAAGAACTGATTTTCGATCCGCAGATCATCCGTCGCTTTGACGTCAGCGGCCCGCGCTACACGTCCTATCCGACGGCCGACCGCTTCGTCGAGGCCTTTGATGCCGCAGCCTATCGCTCGTGGCTGCAGCGGCGCACGATCGGCGGGATTGGCCGCGCGCTGTCATTATACTTTCACATCCCGTTCTGCAACACCATCTGCTATTACTGCGCCTGCAACAAGATCATCACCAAGGATCACGGGCGCTCGGCCAAGTATCTGAAATACCTGGGTAAGGAGATGGCGCTGCAGTCGGCCGCGCTCGATGGCCCGCACGATGTCGTGCAACTGCACTGGGGCGGCGGCACGCCCACCTTCCTGTCGCAGGACGAAATGCGGCAATTGATGGCGCTGACCCGGCAATATTTCCGCCTGTTGCCCGACGGCGAATATTCGATCGAGGTCGATCCGCGCAAGGTGGATCGGGAAACCGTCCAGCTCCTCGCCGAGCTGGGTTTCAATCGCATGAGCGTTGGCGTGCAGGATTTCGACCCGCGCGTGCAAAAGGCGGTGAACCGCGTCCAGAGCCTGGAAGAGACCCAGCTGGTGATCGATGCCGCGCGCGAGTTCGGCTTCAAGGGCATTTCGGTCGACCTGATCTATGGCCTGCCCAAACAGAATGTCATCAGCTTCAACCATACACTGGACGAGATCATCAAACTCGCGCCGGACCGGCTGTCGATCTACAACTATGCCCATCTCCCCGGGCTGGCGAAGCCGCAGCGGCGCATCAACGAGAGCGAATTGCCGAGCCCCGACGCCAAGCTGCAGATCGTGCAACTGTGCATCCGTCGGCTGACCGATGCCGGCTATGTCTTCATCGGCATGGATCATTTTGCCAAGCCCGACGACGAACTTGCCATTGCCCAGCGCCAGGGGCGGCTGCATCGCAATTTCCAGGGCTATTCGACGCATGCCGAGGCCGATCTGCTGGCCTTCGGCGTTTCGGCCATCGGCAAGGTCGGGCCCAGTTACTGCCAGAACTACCGCACCCTCGACGAGTATTACGACGCGCTCGATCGCGGCGAACTGCCGGTGATGCGCGGCCTCGAACTTACCGCCGATGACCTGTTGCGCCGCTCGATCATCCAGGCGCTGATGTGCCACTTCGAGCTGTCCATCGAATCCATCGAAATCGCCCATCTGATCGACTTCAAATCCTACTTTGCCGCCGAACTCGCCGATCTGGCCGAGATGGAGCAGGCGGGGCTCCTGACCATCGACGACCAGTGGATCACCGTCGAGCCGAAGGGCCGGATTCTGGTGCGCGTCATTGCGATGGTGTTCGACCGCTACCTGCGCGCCGACCGCGAGCGCGTGCGCTACTCCAAAGTAATTTGATTCCGCGCCAAACGTCGGCGCTGGCGACACGGCGATAGCGGCGTGGATAACGCTTTCCTGGCCCTATTTATTGTCGGCTTGCTGGGCGGCGGACATTGCGCCGGCATGTGCGGCGGCATCGTCGGCGCGCTGAGTTTGCAGTCGCCGCAGGGCGGAGCCGCGTTCGGCGTGCACCTCGCCTACAACGTCGGCCGCATTGCGAGTTATGTGCTGGCCGGCCTGCTGGTCGGCGCTGTCGGTTATTTCGCGGAAAATCTGTTGCCCTGGCAACACGGCCTGTATCTCTTTGCCAGCTTGATGCTGATCGCCATGGGGCTCTATCTGCTAGGCATCACGCAATTGCTTGCGCCACTTGAGCGCGGCGGACAGGTTCTCTGGCAGCGCATCCAGCCGGCCACCCGCAGATTTCTGCCGGTGCGCGGCGCCGCCCAGGCCCTGCCGCTCGGCATGCTCTGGGGCTGGCTGCCCTGCGGCCTGGTGTATAGCGCGCTCGCCACGGCGCTGGCCAGCGGCTCGGCGGGGCAGGGGGCGCTGCTGATGCTGGCGTTCGGTCTCGGCACCTTGCCCAACCTGCTGCTGGCCGGGCTGCTGCTGGCGCGTTTTCGCCGCTTTGCCCAAGCCCGTGCGACGCGTGTGGTTTCTGGCGTTCTGGTGCTGTCATACGGGATAATCGGCTTGTTCAATTTTTGGCGCGGGTAACATGACAATGGAAGCACGGAGTGAAGTTTGTCAGACAGCCGAGCTTGCCATCGGCGGCATGACCTGTGCGGCCTGTTCGGCGCGCATCGAACGGCAGCTCAACAAGCTGCCGGGTGTCGAGGCGGTGGTGAATCTGCCCGCCGAGCGTGCGCAGATCCGTTTCGATCCGGCGCAAGTCGATGTCGACCGGCTGATCGCCACCATCGTCAAGACCGGCTTCACCGCGACGCCGTCCAGCGCGGATACGCGCGGCGAGGAAAAACAGCGCAAGGCGGCCGCCTATCGGGCCGAGGTGCGCCGCTTCTGGATTGCGCTGGCGTTGACCCTGCCGCTGATTGCCCAGATGCCCTTCATGTTCGGGCCAGCCGGCCATGTCGATGTCCTGCCGCGCGGGTTGCAGTTCGCGCTGGCGACGCCCGTGCAGTTCTGGGTTGGCTGGCTTTTTTACGTCGGCGGCTGGAACGCGCTGCGCGGCGGCAGCGGCAACATGGATGTGCTGGTGGCGCTCGGCACCACGATGGCCTGGGGTTACAGCACGGTGGTGCTGTTTTTCGCTCTGACCCACCATCATGTCTATTTCGAAGCCTCGGCCACCATCATCACGCTGGTACTGATGGGCAAGATTCTCGAAGCGCGCGCGAAGGCCAAAACTTCGGCGGCCATCGAAGCGCTGATGAAGCTGCAGCCGCAGACGGCGTTTGTCGAGCGTGGTGAGCAGATTGTCGAGTTGCCCGTGGCCAGCCTGATTCCGGGTGATGTGATCGTGGTGCGGCCGGGCGAAGCGGTGCCGGTCGATGGCACGGTGCTGTCGGGCAATTCCAGCGCCAATGAAGCCATGCTGACGGGCGAAAGCCTGCCGGTGGCGAAGGCGTCGGGCGACAAGGTTTTCGCGGCGACGATCAACGGCGACGGCCTGTTGCGCTGCAAGGCCACCGGCGTCGGTGCGCATACGCTCCTGGCCGGCATCATCCGGCTGGTCGAACAGGCGCAAGGCTCGAAAGCGCCGGTGCAACGGCTGGTCGACCAGGTGGCGGCGATCTTCGTGCCGGTGGTGACGGCGATTGCGCTCATCACCTTCATTGCGTGGTGGGCGCTGGCTGGCGACTTCACGCAGGCGCTGGTGAACGCGGTTGCCGTGCTGGTGATCGCCTGTCCCTGCGCGCTGGGCCTGGCGACGCCGACGGCGATCATGGTCGGAACTGGACTTGGAGCAAGAGCGGGCATCCTGATCAAGAACGCGCAGGCGCTCGAACTGGCGGAGAAAATCAGTGTGCTGGTTGTCGATAAGACCGGTACGTTGACTCAGGGCAAGCCGGTGGTTACTGATATTCAGAAAGTCGGCGCTGGCGGGACGGCGCAGGAAGTTCTGCAACTGGCCGCGAGCCTGGAGCAGGGTTCGACGCATCCGCTGGCCGCCGCGCTGGTGGCCGAGGCGAAGGCGCGTGGCTTGAATCTTGAAACGCCACGGGATGTCGTGGCCGTGCCCGGCAAGGGCATGACGGGTAGCGTGGGTGGGCTGGCGGTGCGCGTCGGTTCGCCGGGGTGGCTGGCAGAGCTGGGCTTGGCCCTGCCCGCGACCGCGGCAGTCGGCAGTCTCGTTGCGGTGGCGGTCGGCGATGAGGTGATCGGCATCATCGCCGTTGCCGATCCACTGCGCGAAACCTCGGCGGCGGCCGTTGCCCGTTTGCGAAAACTGGGCGTCGAAGTGGTGATGCTCACCGGCGACAACCACGCCACGGCCGCCGCCATTGCCGGTCAGGCTGGGGTGACGCGCTTCGAGGCCGAGGTGCTGCCCGGCGACAAGGCCGCGCATGTCGCCGCGCTCAAGTCGACTGGCAAGGTCGTCGGCATGGCGGGCGACGGCATCAACGACGCACCCGCGCTGGCGGCGGCCGATGTCTCCTTTGCGATGGGCGCGGGGGCCGACGTAGCGATGGAAGCCGCCGACGTGACCCTGATGCGTGACGATCTCAACGGCGTCGCCGATGCCATCTCGCTGTCGCGCGCGACCCTCGCCAAGATCCGCCAGAACCTGTTCTGGGCCTTCATCTACAATGTGCTGGGCATTCCGCTGGCGGCCTTGGGTTTTCTGAATCCCGTGGTGGCCGGCGCGGCGATGGCGCTGAGTTCGGTGTCGGTGGTGAGCAATTCGCTGCTGTTGAAACGCTGGCAAACCGGGAGGAACTGATATGGAAACGACGACGATCAAGGTGGATGGCATGTCCTGTGGCGGTTGCTCCGCCAGTGTGACCAAGGTGCTGAGCGAAACGGCGGGCGTGACGAAGGCCGAGGTGACGCTGACACCGGGCCAGGCGGTCGTGGAGTTCGATCCCGCCAAGGTGACCCGCGCGGCGCTGTGCGCGGCCATCGACGACGCTGGTTTCGAAGCAAGCTGATGGGGGAAAATCCCGGCGGGAACCCGCGGCATGGCTGATTTGAAAGTTGCCATCGCCCAGATTAATTGCACGGTCGGCGATCTCGCCGGCAATGCCGGACGCATCCTTGCCGCCGCCCAGTCCGCGCACGCGCAGGGCGCCGATTTGTTGCTGACGCCGGAGCTGGCGCTGTGCGGTTATCCGCCGGAAGACCTGCTGTTGCGGCCGGATTTTTATCGCGCCTGCGCGCGTGAGCTTGTCAACCTCGCGGCGCGCGTGCCGCTGCCGGTCGTGGTGGGGCATCCGGAGGCGCACGACAAGGCGCGTTACAACGCTGCTTCCCTGCTCCGCGCGGGTCGCGTCGAAGCGACCTATCGCAAGCGCCGTCTGCCAACCTATGAGGTGTTCGACGAGGCGCGTTATTTCAAGGCCGGGACCGCGCCCGGCGTCTTCGAGATCAATGGCGTGCGCTGCGGCGTGAATATCTGCGCCGATGTCTGGGAGCCGGAACCGGCGCAACTGGCGCGAGGAGCGGGCGCCGATGTGCTACTGGTGCTGAATGCCTCGCCCTACCACATGAACAAACAGGCGACCCGCCATGCGACCTTGCGGAAGCGCGTGATGGAGACCGGCGTTGCCGCGATTTACACCAACCTGGTGGGTGGTCAGGACGAACTGGTATTCGACGGCGCTTCATTCGTGCTCGATGCGACGGGGCAGTTGACGCATCAACTGCCGGCATACACCGAAGCGCTGACCATTGTCGAAATTCAGGACGGTCATATCCTGCCAGGCGAACGGGTTCCCGCGCAAAGCTGCGAGGCGGCGGTGTATGACGCACTGGTACTGGGGGTGCGCGACTATCTCGGCAAAAATGGCTTTCCCGGCGTCCTCATCGGCCTGTCGGGCGGCATCGACTCGGCCCTGACGCTGGCCATCGCCGTCGATGCGCTGGGGGCCGACCAGGTGCGCGCGGTGATGATGCCCTCGCCGTGGACGGCGCAGATGAGCCTCGACGACTCGCGCGAAATGGTGCGGCGACTCGGCGTGCAATACGACGAGATTCCGATTGCCGCCATGATGGAACAATTCGCCGTCGCGCTGGCGCCGACTTTTGCTCCCTTGGGCGAAAAACCCGCTTGGGATACCACCGACGAAAATCTGCAGGCGCGCATTCGCGGCATGCTGCTGATGGCGATCTCCAATCGCACCGGCCGGCTGGTGCTGACCGCCGGCAACAAGAGCGAGATGGCGGTCGGCTATGCCACGCTCTATGGCGACATGGCGGGCGGCTTCGCGGTGATCAAGGACGTGTTCAAGACCTTCGTCTATCGGCTCGCCCGCTATCGCAATTCGCTTTCCGGGGTGATCCCGGAAAACATCATCACGCGCGCGCCGTCGGCCGAACTCAAGCCCGGCCAGCTTGACCAGGACAGCCTGCCGCCCTATGCCGTGCTCGATGCCATTATCGAGGCCTACATGGAGCGCGACCAGAGTCCGAAGGAGATCATTGCGAGCGGTCTTCCCGAGGCCGCTGTGCGCCGCGTGGTGGGTCTGCTCAAGCAGAGCGAATACAAGCGCCGTCAGGCGCCGCCGGGCATTCGCGTCAGCCGACGCGCCTTCGGCAAGGACTGGCGTTATCCGATAACATCCCGCTATCCCGACGAATGGAGTTGAAACAATGAAGAAAATCGAAGCCATCATCAAGCCATTCAAACTCGACGAAGTCCGCGAGGCGCTGTCGGAAGTGGGTGTTTCCGGCCTGACCGTCACCGAGGTCAAGGGTTTCGGGCGTCAGAAGGGCCACACCGAACTCTATCGCGGCGCCGAATACGTCGTCGATTTCCTGCCGAAGATCAAGATCGAACTGGTGGTGGCCGAAGCAACCGTCGAGACCGCCATCGACGCCATCATCAAGGCCGCCCGCACCGGCAAGATCGGCGACGGCAAGATTTTCGTCACGCCGGTCGAGCAGATCGTGCGTATTCGCACGGGCGAGACGGATGAGGCGGCGATCTGAACGAGCGATTGCTCGTTCAGATCGCCGCTTTGCGGCAAATAGTTCCCCCCATCCCCCCGCCCCCTTCCCGAGGAAGGGGGGGGTAGATTGGCGCGCTTTTGCGCGTAATTACTTCGCAAAAGGCGTCGGGCGCGGCGTCTTGTCGCTGGAAGGTGGCAGGATCGGCAGCTTGAAGTTCGGCTGGTCGCCGGTCAGCGTCTTCAGGAAGGCGACGATCTTGGCGTTTTCATCCTCTGAATATTTTCTGCCCAGTTGCAGGCGACCCATGATGTCGACGGCTTCTTTCAGTGTGTTGGCGGCACCGTCGTGGAAGTAGGGATAGGTCAGTTCGACGTTGCGCAGCGTCGGCACCTTGAAGTTGAAACGGTCGGCATCATTCCCGGTCACGGCGCTGCGGCCTTCCACCGCGCTGGTCGCCTTGTAGGGCTCGACAATGCCCATCTTCTGGAAGGAGTTGCCACCGGCCGCCGGGCCGTTGTGGCAGGCAACACAGCCGCTGTCCTTGAACAACTTGTAGCCGACCAGTTCGTCCTTGGTGATGGCCTTCTTGTCACCCTTCAACCATTTGTCGAAACGGGAATTCGGCGTGACCAGGGTTTCCTCAAAGGCGGCGATGGCCTTGGTGACCTTGTTGATGTCGATTTTTTCGGTGCCGAAGGCTTTCTTGAACGAGGCGACATAGCCGGGAATGGATTCCAGCATGTCGATGGCCAGCGTATGACTGAAGGCCATTTCGCCCGGGTTGGCAATCGGGCCGCCGGCCTGTTCCTGAAGGTTGGCGGCGCGGCCGTCCCAGAACTGGACAAAGTTCAGGCTGGAGTTCAACACGGTCGGCGAGTTGATCGGGCCTTGCTGCCAGTTGTGACCGATCGAAGTCGGGATGTTGTCACTGCCGCCACGCGACAGGTTGTGGCAGGAATTGCAGGAAATAAAGCCGGATTTGGACAGGCGCGGTTCAAAGAAAAGCTTTTTGCCCAGTTCGACCAGGGCCGGATTGGTCACTTTGGCCGGGGCAATCGGCTGGATCGGTTCGGCTGCGCTGGCGGCCGTGGTGCCGATGAGCAACAAGGATGCGGCGAGGATGCGAATCTTTATCATGAGAGGACTCCTTGGGTTGGAAAAGCAGGGTTTGCCAAAAGGCTTGCAGCGGCCGTGAATATACCCATACAATGAATGGGGATGTTGACGTAAGTCAATGATTTATTTATAGTTTTTTACTAACCAGAGCATAGTCATTTCCTATAGGTGCGGCCCATGAAGCTATCTTCCTTGCGTTATCTGGTGGCCTTTGCCAACGAAGGCTCGTTCAGTCGGGCGGCGGAGCGCTGTCAGGTCAGTCAGCCGACTTTGAGTGTCGCCCTCAAAAATCTTGAGGACGAATTGGGGGTCAGTCTGATCGAGCGCGGCAAGAGCCATGTCGCCCTGACCGACCTGGGCTGGCAGGTGGTGGCTCAGGCGCGCCGTGCGCTGGACGAGGCGCAGCGTATCGAGCAGGTGGCCCATTTGGGCAAGAACCCCTTGCTGGGCGATTTCCGGCTGGGCGTGATCCACACCATCGGTCCCTATCTGCTGCCCGAACTGATTGCCGCGATGCGCAAAACCGCGCCGGACTTGCGTCTTTACATCGAGGAGAGCATGACGGCCATCCTTCTCGATTACCTGAAATACGGCCGGGTGGACGCGGCGATCATCGCGCTGCCTTTCGAGGTGCCGGGCGTGGAAATTCATCCCCTTTACGACGAGCCCTTCGAGGTGATCGTGCCCAAGGGCCACCCCTGGGCGAAGCGCAAGAAAATCGCCGCCGACGAGGTGCGCGGCGCGGATGTGCTGGTGCTCAAGGCCGGCAACTGTTTTCGCGAACAGGTGCTCGATGCCTGCCCGGAAATCAGTCACGCCGAAGGCTCCTTGCATGAAGGCCACTCCATCGAGACGGTGCGTTGCATGGTTGCCTCGGGTTATGGCATTTCCGTTCTGCCGGCCGGCACGCTCTCCGGCATCTACTGCACCGGCATGGTCGTGCCGATTCCCTTCGAGTCGCCTGCACCCGCACGCCGCGTGGCCTTGGCCTGGCGGCGGGGCTTTCCGCGTCCACAGGCCATCACGGCGATTATTCGGGCGGTCGGAATGATCGACAGCCCGAGCTACCGACATATTCAGACGTAGATAAAAGTCGGCGCTGGCAAGACGGCGCTAGCCGTAGCGCCGCCAACAGGGGGGGCGGCGCTATGCAGGCGTTGGCGTGTCGTTCAGCCGGGCAAGAAAGGCGCCTTGCCTGCCCGCCGACAACGGTATAAAGACGCGATGGCCGCTGCCGGGCGCGGTGGCGACGGCTGACGCCGTTCCGTCAGCGCCGACTTTTTCCATGCGCTCCACCACAAATTGGCTGTTGCCGGCGGGGTGGATCAACTCGATGCGGTCGCCGACCGCGAAGCGGTTTTTCACCTCGATTTCCGCCAGGCCATCGGGACGGTAAGCGATGACATCGCCGACGTATTGACTGGCGCCCTGCTGCGACAGGCCGGAAAGGTAATACTGGTATTCGCGGTCGGGATGGCGCTCGTAAAAGCCGGCGGTATAGCCGCGACTGGCGAGGTTGTCGAGGTCGGCGACCAGACGGGCGTCGAAGGGCCGGCCGGCGAGGGCGTCGTCGATGGCGCGCCGGTAAGCCTGGCAGCTGCGTGCAACGTAATAGGCTGATTTGGTGCGGCCTTCGATCTTCAGCGAATCGACCCCGATGGCAACCAGTCGTTCGACATATTCGATGGCGCGCAGGTCTTTCGAGTTGAGGATGTAGGTGCCGTGCTCGTCTTCCTCGATGGGCATCGGCTCGCCGGGACGGGTTTCCTCTTCGATCAGCCGATATTTCCAGCGGCAGGAATTGGTGCAACTGCCCTGGTTCGGATCGCGGTGGTTGAAATAGCCGGACAGCAGGCAACGGCCGGAATAGGCAACACACAGGGCGCCATGCACGAAGACTTCTAGCTCGATGTCCGGGCATGCCTGGCGAATCTCGGCAATCTCGTCGAGCGACAGCTCGCGGGACAAAATGACGCGCGCCACGCCCAGCGAGCGCCAGAACCTGACCGCCGCGTAGTTCACCGTATTCGCCTGCACGGAGAGGTGAATCGGCATGTCCGGCCAGGTTTCGCGAACCATCAGCATCAGGCCCGGGTCGGCCATGATCAGCGCATCGGGCTGCAGCGCCACCACCGGCGCCATGTCGGCCAGATAGGTCTTGAGCTTGGCATTGTGCGGGGAAATGTTGCTGACGACATAAAACTTGCCGCCCCGTTCATGGACCCGTGCGATGCCTGCCGCGAGCTTTTCCAGCTTGCCGAATTCGTTGTTGCGCACCCGCAAGGAATAACGCGGCTGCCCTGCGTAGACGGCCGTGGCGCCATAGTCCAGCGCTGCGGCGGCCATCACCAGGCTGCCGGCGGGGGCGAGAAGTTCGGGGGACATTTATTTCCTGCCTTGTAACAGCACGATCACAGCGCCCGCACCACCGTCGACGGTGCGTGCCTGGCAGTAGGCGAGCACTTCCTGGCGTTGTGTCAGCCAGCCCAGTACCAGGCGCTTGAGCACGGGAATCCGCCCCGGCGAGCCGCGGCCCTTGCCATGCACGATGCGTACGCAGCGCTGGTCGCGGGCGCGGCACTCGGCAAGAAAGACGGCCACCTGCTGGCGCGCCTCGTCGCGGTACATGCCGTGCAGGTCGAGATGATTCTGCGCCACCCAGCGCCCGCGCCGCAGGTCCTTGAGCACCCGGGGTGACATGCCCGGTCTGAGAAACGCCGCTTCGTCGCCGCCTTCGAGCGCCAGGTCGAGGGTATCCACATCGGCGAGCGACTCGCCCAGCGCGGCACGCTCATCCCTCTCGCGCTGGCGCGGAATCGGCAAAGGCGGGGGCGGTTCGTGGTGAATGCGGTCGAAATTCAGCGGCACGGCATCGGCCACCGCCGTGCGAAACAGGTGGCGGGCTTCCTCGTCGGGCTCCCGCCGCGCCATCTCAAACGCCGAGACTGTCGAGATACTTCTCGGCGTCCAGGGCGGCCTGGCAGCCGGTCGCCGCGGAGGTGACGGCCTGCTTGTAGATGTGGTCCTGCACATCGCCGGCGGCGAACACGCCCGGAATGCTGGCGGCGGTGGCATTGCCCGCGCGGCCGCCTTGCGTGACGATGTAACCGTTTTCCATCGCCAGTTGACCGGCAAAAATGTCGGTGTTCGGCTTGTGGCCGATGGCGATGAAGACGCCCATCAAGGCAACCTCCTCGGTCGCGCCGGTCTTGACGTTCTTGATGCGCATGCCGGTGACGCCGGTCTTGTCGCCCAGCACCTCGTCGAGCACGCAATCCCGCTTGATGGTGACCTTGCCGGCCTTTTCCTTCTCGAACAGCTTGTCCTGCATGATCTTTTCGGCGCGGAATTTGTCGCGGCGATGCACGACCGTTACATGGCTGGCGATGTTGGCCAGATACAGCGCTTCTTCCACGGCCGTATTGCCGCCGCCGATGACGGCGATGGGCTGGTTTTTGTAAAAAAAACCGTCGCAGGTCGCGCAGGCCGAGACGCCCTTGCCGGAGAATTTTTCTTCCGAGGGCAGGCCGAGATATTGCGCCGAGGCGCCGGTGGCGATGATCAGCGCGTCACAGGTGTATTCGCCGACATCGCCGATCAGCCGCAGCGGCTTTTCAGTCAGCTTGGCGGTGTGGATATGGTCGAAGATCATCTCGGTGTTGAAGCGCAGGGCGTGTTTCTCGAAGCGCGCCATCAGCTCGGGCCCCTGCACGCCGTCGGCGTCGGCCGGCCAGTTGTCGACCTCGGTGGTGGTCATCAGTTGGCCGCCCTGCGCCATGCCGGTAATCAGCACGGGATTCAGGTTGGCGCGGGCGGCATAGACGGCGGCGGTGTAGCCGGCGGGGCCGGAGCCGAGAATCAGAAGTTTTGCGTGGCGGGCGGACATCGGGTCATCCTTCTAAAAGTGTGGCGCGATTATAAAGGGCGTCAGGCGCCGGAATGCTTCCCTGTTTCGGCGATTCACTCGCCTCGCGCCGCGCGAAAATTGGCACGTTTCTCATACCGTCCGGAACTCCGCCCATGTCCTACGCTTCGCTTTCCATGTCGCCAAGGGGCCATTCCGCCCGACCGCTGCCCGAGCGCATTGCCGCGCTGGTCCATGAGGCGCGCTGGCTGGTGGTCGCGGCCCTTGGCCTGTATCTCGCGCTGATTCTCTGGGGCTACGACCGCGCCGATCCCGGTTGGTCGCGGGCCGCCGAGGTTGAAGCCATCGCCAATCCGGGCGGGCGCTTCGGCGCCTGGTTGGCCGATCTGCTGCTCTATCTCTTCGGGCTGTCCGCCTGGTGGTGGGTGGTGCTGCTCCTGCTGCTGGTGGTGACGGGCTACCACCGCGTCAGCCGCCTGTTTGGCGACGACCGGCGTCCGCTGTTCATCGCTCTGACGGGTTTTGTCGTCCTGCTGGTCGCCAGTTGCGGTCTGGAGGCGATGCGTTTCTGGAGCCTGGCGATGCCCCTGCCGCTGGCCCCCGGCGGCATGATCGGCCACGAAGTCAGCCGACTGACCGCGACTTTCCTGGGCTTTACCGGCGGCACCCTGATCCTGCTGATGCTGCTGATGGTGGGCTGGGGCCTGGCGACCGGCCTGTCCTGGCTGTGGGCGGCCGAAAAATTCGGCACCCTGCTTGAAGCGTCCTGGTTTGGCGCCCAAGCGCGCTGGGATCGCTGGCAGGATCGCCGCTATGGACGCGCGCTTGCCGGGCAGCGGGAAGCCGTGGTGGCTGTCGAGCGCAAGAAGTTCGAGGAAAATCCGCCGCCGCCGGTGCGCATCGAGCCGGTCGACATGGAAATACCCCTGGCGAAGAAGGCCGAGGTGCGCATCGAGAAGGAGCGGCAGACCCCTCTGTTTTTCGACGCACCCGGCGAGGCGCTCCCCCCGCTGCATCTGCTCGACGAGGCCCAGCACAGTAACGAAGAACTGCCCAGCGCCGAAACCCTCGAATTCATCTCGCGCCTGATCGAAAGAAAACTGGCGGATTTCGGTGTGCAGGTGCAGGTCACCTCCGCGCATCCCGGCCCGGTGGTGACGCGTTACGAAATCGATCCGGCCGTCGGCGTCAAGGGCGCCACCGTGGTCGGGCTGGCCAAGGATCTGGCGCGGGCGCTGTCGCTCATCAGCATCCGCGTCGTCGAGACCGTGCCGGGCAAATCCTGCATGGCACTCGAACTGCCCAATCCGCGCCGCCAGACCGTGCGCCTTTCGGAAATCCTCGGCGCCAAGGTCTATCACGACATGCATTCCCATCTGGCGCTGGCGCTGGGCAAGGACATTGCCGGCCAGCCGGTCGTCACCGACCTCGCCAAGATGCCGCACCTGCTGGTGGCGGGGACCACCGGGTCGGGCAAGTCGGTCGGCATCAACGCGATGATCCTCTCCCTGCTCTACAAGTCCGAGCCGAAGGACGTGCGGATGATCCTGGTCGATCCGAAGATGCTGGAATTGTCCGTTTACGAAGGCATTCCCCATCTCCTGGCACCGGTCGTCACCGACATGAACAAGGCCGCCAACGCGCTGCACTGGTGCGTGGGCGAGATGGAGCGCCGCTACAAGCTGATGAGCACGCTGGGTGTGCGCAATCTGACCAGTTTCAACCACAAGGTGCGCGAGGCCGAAAAGGCCGGCACGCCGATTGCCGATCCGCTGGCGTTGCCGGGTGATCCCGATGCGGGTGTGCCATCACTCAAGACCATGCCCTGCATCGTTGTCGTCATCGACGAACTCGCCGACCTGATGATGGTGGTGGGCAAAAAGGTCGAGGAACTCATTGCCCGTCTGGCGCAGAAAGCCCGCGCCTCCGGCATCCACCTGATTCTGGCCACGCAGCGGCCGAGCGTCGACGTCATCACCGGCCTGATCAAGGCCAACATCCCGACGCGTATCTCTTTTCAGGTTTCCAGCAAGATCGACTCACGCACCATCCTCGACCAGATGGGCGCCGAGGCGCTGCTGGGGCAGGGTGACATGCTTTATCTCGCGCCCGGCACGGGCTTGCCAACCCGCGTGCATGGTGCCTTTGTCGCCGACGACGAAGTGCATCGCGTCGTCGAACATCTGCGCAAGGTCGGCCGACCGGAATTCATCACCGATGTGCTGGCCTCGCCGCCCAGTGAAACCGCCGAGGCGGGGGTTGATGCTGGTGATGTCGAAGCCGATCCGATGTACGACCAGGCCGTCGAAGTTGTGCTGAAAACGCGCCGACCGTCGATTTCGCTGGTGCAGCGTCACCTGAGAATCGGCTACAACCGCGCCGCGCGCATGATCGAGGCGATGGAGCAGGCCGGTCTCGTCTCGCCGATGAATGGCGCCGGCGGGCGTGAAGTGCTGGTGCCGGAGCAAGTCGAGTAAACCGAAAAAACCGCGCCGTCTCGCCAGCGCCGACTTTTGCGGTTGTTGGGCGATAATGCCGACATGCGCAAATTATTCATTCTCTGCGGTCTGTTATTTTCAAGCCTCGCCAGCGCCGCCGGCATCGACCAACTCAAGGCCTTCTGGGCCAACACCGAGTCAGCGCAAGGCACGTTCGCCCAGACTGTGGTCACCAAATCCGGTCGCAAGCCGCAAAACTCGACCGGGCAGTTCGCCTTCGCCCGGCCGGGCAAGCTGCGCTGGGCTTATGAAAAACCCTACAAGCTGCTGCTGGTTGCCGATGGCGAAAAGCTTTGGAGCTTTGACGCCGACCTGAATCAGGTGACCGTCAGCAAGATGGACAAGGCCGCCGGTACACTTGGCGCCACCCCCGCCGCGCTCCTGACCGGCGAGTCGCTCGACAAGCATTTTACTTTGGCGGAAGTCGGCGTTGCCGATGGCTTTGAAATTGTCGATGCCACGCCGAAAACCGCTGACGGTACCTTTGCGCGGGTGCGCATCGGCATGCGCGACAACCTGCCGCGCCTGATGGAAGTGCGTGACAACTTCGGTCAAACAACGACGCTGTTGTTCACGGAATTTCAGCCAAACCCGCGCCTGGCCAAGGACACATTCCGTTTCGTGCCGCCCAAGGGGGCGGACGTGGTGGGTGAATAACGGGGCGCTGCAGAGAAATAACCGGAAGCTTATTCTGACTATAAGAAAAAATAACTGGCACTTATAGATGCCACATATTAGAGTTTGCCCATCGACGCGGCGAGCTTGATTGACGGGCTTGCCGTGGCGCTGTTTTCCACTCCCTCTGGCATTTGCCAGTTTGCCCCGCCCCTGATCAGGGGCGGGGATTTTTCTGGTGTGTGGGCGGCGCGCGCGATAAGATAAAAAACCGCAGGCTGTCGAATGGGCAAGCCGCAGACACAAAAGAGGAGGGAGCATGGAAGTCGGGCGCATCACACTGACGCAGTTCATCAACGAGGAGCAACGGCAGATCGAGGGAGCCACCGGCGATTTCACCGGTCTGCTCAACGACATTGCCATCGCCAGCAAGACCATCGCCAACGCCATCGGCAAAGGCGCGCTGTTGGCCACCGGCAAGGACCTCAACGCGAAACTCGAAACCCTGGCCAACGAAGTCATGCTGCAGGCGGGCATCGGCACCGGCCACCTCGCCGCGATGGCTTCCGAGGACATGCCGGGCATCAGCCAAATTCCGGCCGGGCAGACGCGCGGCAAGTATTTGCTGAGTTTCGATCCCTTGAATGGCTCGGGGAATCTGGATATCAACTTCCAGACCGGCACGATCTTTTCGATTTTCCGGGCGCCAGACCCCAAGCGCAAACCCACGGAAGCCGATTTCCTGCAACCCGGCACGCAGATGTTGTGCGCGGGGCTCATTCAGTATGGCGCTTCGACCCGTCTGATCCTGACCACCGGCATGGGCGTCGACGGCTTTACGCTCGACCGCGAAATCGGCGAATTCATTCTGACCCACCCCAAGATCACCATTCCCGTCGAGGCATCCACCTTCGCCATCAACGCCTCCAACGAGCGCTTTTGGGAGCCGCCGGTGCGTCGTTATGTGCAGGAGTGCATGGCCGGCAAGGCGGGCCCCCGGGGCAAGGATTTCGGCATGCGCTGGGTCGCCTCGCTGGTCGCCGAAGCCTATCGGATCCTGACGCGCGGCGGCGTGTTCCTCTATCCGCACGATGAGCGCACGCGCGAGCAGGGCGGTCGTCTCGGCCTGCTCTACGAAGCCAACCCGATTGCCTTCATCATCGAGCAGGCCGGCGGCACCGCGATTACCGGCCGCAACCGCATCCTCGACATCAAACCGAGCGAACTGCATCAGCGCGCCCCCTTCATCTTCGGTTCCAAGGACGAGGTGGAGCGTCTGCATCATTACCACCACGAATACGTCGAGGGCAAGGATATGGAGGGCTACAATATGCCACTGTTCTCTTCGCGCTCGTTGTTTCGCTAGCCGACGCTTACTTCAGCCCATTCCGTCGGCCCCCTTAATTTCCCTTACTATTTTCTCCGGAGACCTTTATGTCGGTCAAGTATCCAGTCATTGCCATCACCGGCTCATCGGGGGCGGGCACTTCCTCGGTCACCAAATCCTTCCAGAACGTCTTCCGGCGCGAAAAGCTCAATGCCGTGGTCGTCGAAGGCGACTCCTATCACCGCTACGACCGCAACGCGATGAAGGAGCAGGCCGCCGCCCAGGCCAAGCTGGGCAATAACCACTTCAGCCACTTCAGCCCCGAGACGAATGTTCTCGAAGAACTGGAAACGCTGTTCAGGACTTATGGCGAAACGGGTACCGGCAAGCGCCGTTATTACCTGCACAACCACGATGAAGCCGCGCCGTACAAGCAGGAGCCGGGCACCTTCACCCCCTGGCAGGATCTGCCGCCCGCCGATTTGCTGTTCTATGAAGGCCTGCACGGCGCGGTCGTCACCGACCAGGTGAATATCGCCCAGCACGCCGACCTGCTGGTGGGCGTGGTGCCGATCATCAACCTCGAATGGGTCCAGAAGCTGGTTCGCGACAAATCCGCGCGCGGCTATTCGACCGAGGCGGTGGTGGACACCATCATGCGGCGCATGCCGGATTATGTGAATTACATCATTCCGCAGTTTTCGCGCACCCATGTGAACTTCCAGCGCGTGCCGACCGTGGACACCTCGAACCCCTTCATCGCCCAGGACATTCCGACCGCGGACGAAAGTTTTGTCGTGATCCGCTTCGCCAACCCGAAGGGCATCGACTTCCCCTACCTGCTGTCGATGATCCACGACTCTTTCATGTCGCGCCCCAACGTCATCGTCGTGCCGGGCGGCAAGATGGAGCTGGCGATGCAACTGATCTTCACGCCGATGATCCTGCGCCTGATGGAGAACAAGCGGCGCGCCACGGCGTTGTGACGCCTGGTTCAAAATAGCCGTTCTCCCGATACCAGCAACCCCTGAAGCCGGGTTTCGCGGATAATCGCGGATTCCCGAGGAGAAAATATCATGTCTGCCACTTTTAGCGATTTCGACCCGCCCGTGTTCAATAACCTGACCAGCGCAATCCGCGCCCTGGCCATGGATGCCGTGCAGAAGGCCAATTCCGGCCATCCTGGTGCGCCCATGGGCATGGCCGAGATAGCCGAGGTGCTGTGGAACCACCACTTGCGCCACAACCCCAACAACCCCCAATGGGCCAACCGCGACCGCTTCGTGCTGTCGAACGGTCACGGCTCGATGCTGATCTACGCCCTGCTGCATCTCACCGGCTATGACCTCAGCATCGATGACCTGAAGAGCTTCCGCCAATTGCACAGCAAGACCCCGGGCCACCCGGAACTCGGCTACACGCCGGGCGTCGAGACCACCACCGGCCCGCTCGGCCAGGGCATCACCAACGCCGTCGGCATGGCGATGGCCGAGAAGCTGCTGGCCAACGAATTCAACAGGCCGGGGCACGAGATCGTCGATCACCGCACCTGGACCTTCCTTGGCGACGGCTGCCTGATGGAAGGCATCTCGCATGAAGCCTGCGCGCTGGCCGGCACTTGGGGCCTGGGCAAGCTGACCGCCTTCTGGGACGACAACGGCATCTCCATCGACGGCCATGTCGCGGGCTGGTTCACCGACGACACCCCCAAGCGTTTCGAGGCCTATGGCTGGCATGTCGTGCCGAACGTCGATGGCCATGATCCGGAGGCCCTGCACGCCGCCATCGAAGCCGCCAAGGCCGTCACCGACAAACCTTCGCTGATCTGTTGCAAGACGGTGATCGGCGCCGGTTCGCCGAGCAAGCAGGGCACCCACGACGTGCATGGCGCGCCGCTCGGCGACATCGAGATTGCGCTCACCCGCCCGCACATCGGCTGGCACTTCGGCCCCTTTGAAATTCCCAGGGAAGTTTACGAAGCCTGGGACGCCAAGAAAAAAGGCGCCGAATGGGAAACCGGTTGGCAGCAGAAGTTCGCGCATTACGCCAAAGCTTTTCCTGCCGAGGCCGCCGAGTTCAAGCGCCGCATGGCCAACGAGCTGCCCGCCCAGTGGGCCGAGCACGCTGCCCGCGCCATCGAAGGCGCCAACGCGAAGGCCGAAACCGTCGCCACCCGCAAGGCATCCCAAATTGCCATCAACGCCCTGGCCCCGGCCCTGCCCGAGTTCCTCGGCGGTTCCGCCGACCTGACCGGCTCCAACCTGACCAACTGGACAGGCTGCAAGCATGTCTCCGGCAAGGAGTGCGGTAACTACATCTCCTACGGCGTGCGCGAGTTCGGCATGGCGCACATCATGAACGGCATGGCGCTGCACGGCGGCCTGCTGCCCTTCGGCGGCACCTTCCTGATGTTCTCGGATTATGCCCGCAACGCGCTCCGCATGTCGGCGCTGATGAAGCAGCGCGTGATCTATGTGTTCACGCACGACTCCATCGGCCTCGGCGAGGACGGCCCGACGCACCAGCCGGTCGAGCAGATCGCCACGCTGCGCCTGATCCCCAACATGGATGTCTGGCGCCCTTGCGATACGGTCGAGACCATGGTGGCCTGGACGGCTGCCGTCGAGAAGGCCACCGGCCCGAGTTCGCTGGCGCTGTCACGCCAGAACCTGCCGTTTGTCCCCCGCGACGCTGCCACCATCCAGAACATCAAGAAGGGTGGCTATGTGATCTCCGCCGCCAAGGGCGCCGCCCGTGCCATCATCCTCGCCACGGGTTCCGAAGTCGAACTGGCACTCAAGGCGCAGGCCGCGCTGGCCCAGGAGAACATCCAGGTCAGCGTGGTGTCGATGCCCAGCACCAACGTCTTTGACCGGCAGAGCGCGGCTTACCAGGACGGCGTGCTGCCCAAGGGGCTGCCGCGCATCGTCGTCGAGGCGGGCGTCACCGGCGGCTGGTGGAAATATGTCGGCGGCGCGGGCACGGTGATCGGCCTCGACCGTTTCGGCGAGTCGGCCCCGGCCGGCGTGCTGTTCAAGGAATTCGGTTTCACGGTGGATAACGTCGTGAAATCAGTCAAGCAATTTATCTAATCGAAACCAGGAGATTTACTCACATGACTATTAAAGTTGGCATCAACGGTTTCGGCCGCATCGGCCGCATGACTTTCCGCGCCATCGCCAAGGACTTTTCCGAACTCGAAGTCGTCGGCATCAACGACCTGCTTGAGCCGAGCTATCTGGCCTACATGCTGAAGTTCGACTCCGTGCATGGCCGTTTCAATGGCGAAGTTTCCAGCGAGGGCAACAACCTGATCGTCAATGGCAAGAAGATCCGCCTGACCGCCGAGAAGGATCCCGCCAACCTGAAGTGGAATGAAGTCGGCGCCGACCTCGTGATCGAGTCGACGGGCTTCTTTCTGACCAAGGAAACCTGCCAGAAGCACATTGACGCGGGTGCCAAAAAGGTCGTCCAGTCTGCCCCGTCGAAGGACGACACCCCGATGTTCGTCTATGGCGTGAACCACGAGAAATACGCCGGCGAGAAGATCGTTTCCGCCGCTTCCTGCACCACCAACTGCCTGGCCCCCGTCGCCAAGGTGCTGAACGACAACTGGGGCATCAAGCGCGGCCTGATGACTACCGTGCATGCCGCCACCGCGACGCAAAAGACCGTTGATGGCCCGTCCTCCAAAGACTGGCGCGGCGGCCGCGGCATTCTCGAGAACATCATCCCGTCCTCGACCGGCGCCGCCAAGGCCGTCGGCGTGGTGCTGCCCGAACTGAAGGGCAAGCTCACCGGCATGGCCTTCCGTGTGCCGACTTCTGACGTTTCCGTGGTCGACCTCACCGTCGAACTGAACAAGGAAGCTTCCTACAAGGACATCTGCGCCGCCATGAAGGCCGCGTCCGAAGGCGCCATGAAGGGTGTGCTGGGCTATACAGAGGAGAAGGTGGTGTCCACCGACTTCGTCGGCCACAGCGCCCCCTCGACCTTCGACGCCGATGCCGGCATCGCGCTGGACAGCACCTTCGTCAAGGTCGTGGCCTGGTACGACAACGAGTACGGCTATACCTGCAACATGCTGCGCTTCGTCAAGCACGTCGCCACCAACTAAGCCAGTAAATCGGCAATCCAAGCGCTGCCCGGCACTCCGGGCAGCGCTTGAGTGGCAGATTTACACTTATTCAGGAGACTCAACATGCCCAATTTTATCCGCATGACCGACCTCGACCTCAAGGGTAAGCGCGTGTTCATCCGCGCCGACCTCAATGTGCCGGTCAAGGACGGCAAGGTCACTTCGGACGCCCGCATCACCGCTTCGATGCCTACCATCGAGCACGCCATGAAGGCTGGCGCCAAGGTCATGGTCACCTCCCACCTCGGTCGCCCGACCGAAGGCGAGTGGAGCGCGGAGGTTTCGCTTCAGCCGGTCGCCGATGTGATGGCGGCCAAGCTCGGCCGCCCGGTGCGCCTGATCAAGGACTGGGTCGATGGGGGTTTCGATGTGGCGGCGGGGGAAGTCGTGCTGCTGGAAAACTGCCGCGTGAACAAGGGCGAGAAGAAGAACGTCGAAGCGACAGCGAAAAAATATGCCGCGCTTTGCGATGTCTTTGTCATGGATGCCTTCGGCACCGCCCATCGTGCCGAAGCCTCGACCTACGGCATCGCCCAGTTTGCGCCGACCGCTTGCGCCGGCAAGTTGGTCAGCGAAGAACTGGAAGCGCTGGACAAGGCGCTGGCCAACCCGGCGCGGCCGATGGTCGCCATCGTCGGCGGCTCCAAGGTCTCGACCAAACTGACCGTGCTCGAAGCGCTGTCCGAAAAGTGCGAACAACTGGTGGTGGGCGGCGGCATCGCCAATACCTTCCTCAAGGCGACCGGCAAGAATGTCGGCAAGTCGCTGTGCGAAGACGACCTGGTGCCGACTGCCCAGGCGCTGATGAAGAAAATGACGGCCCGCGGCGCGACCATCCCGATCGCCGTTGATGTCGTCTGCGGCAAAAAATTCGACGCCAACGAACCCGCCGTGCTGAAGGATGTCGGCGCGGTGGCCGATGACGACATGATTTTTGACATCGGCCCGCAAGCGGCGCAGGAACTTGTCGACATCATCATGAAGGCCGGCACCGTGGTGTGGAACGGCCCGGTCGGCGTCTTCGAGTTCGACCAGTTCGGCGCCGGCACCAAGGCGATTGCCATGGCCATCGCCAACACCCAGGCCTTTACGCTGGCCGGTGGCGGCGACACCATCGCCGCCATCCAGAAATATGACATTTACGATAAGGTGTCCTATATCTCCACCGCCGGCGGCGCCTTTCTCGAATACCTGGAAGGCAAGGTGCTGCCGGCCGTCGCTATTCTTGAACAGCGCGCCAAAGACTAATTTTGAGCGGGCCGCGACTGCGGCGGCCCCTCGCTCTATAGCCAATTCCAATGCAACGTTCCACCAAAATTGTCGCCACCCTGGGGCCGGCTTCATCGGATCAGGACACGCTCGACCGGCTGGTGTTTGCCGGGATCGACATCGTGCGGCTGAATTTTTCGCACGGCACGATCGACGACCACAAGCGGCGTATCGCCCTGCTGCAGCAGGCCATGCACACCCACGGCCGCACGGTCGGCATGATGGCCGACCTGCAGGGCCCGAAGATCCGCGTCGGCAAGTTTGCCGGTGGCAAGGTGCTGCTGAAATCCGGCCAGCAGTTCATTCTCGATGCCCAGTGTTCCCTGGGCGACGGCGGGCGGGTTGGTCTCGACTATCCCGAACTGGTCGAGGACGTGGCCGACGGCGACACCCTTCTGCTCGATGACGGACGCATTGTCATGGACGTCGAGCGCATCGAGGACGAGGAAATCCATTGCATCGTCCGCCATGGCGGCGAGCTGTCGAACAACAAGGGCATCAACAAGCAGGGCGGCGGCCTGTCAGCGCCGTCGCTGACCGCCAAGGACATCGAGGACATCCAGACCGCAGCCGAACTGCAGGTGGATTTTGTCGCCGTGTCATTTCCGAAATCCGGCGGCGACCTGCGCCTGGCCAGGAAGCTCCTGCACAAGGCAGGCTCCAGCGCCCTGGTGGTCGCCAAGATCGAGCGCGTCGAGGCGATCGAAAATCTCGAAGACATTTTGCATGCCTGCGACGGCGTGATGGTGGCGCGCGGCGATCTGGCCGTCGAAGTCGGCGATGCCGCCGTGCCGGCCTTGCAGAAAAAAATCATCCGCCGCGCCCGCGAGCACAACAAATTCGCCATCACCGCCACGCAGATGATGGAGTCGATGATCAAGAGCCCGGTGCCGACGCGCGCCGAGGTGTCGGACGTCGCCAATGCCGTGCTCGACGGCACCGACGCGGTGATGTTGTCGGCCGAAACCGCCGCCGGCGACTATCCGGTCGAGACCGTGCTCGCCATGGCGCGCATTTGCCACGAGGCCGAGAAATCGACCGATGCCGCCGCGCTCGACCGGCATTTTCTTGACCGCGTCTTCACCCGCATCGACCAGTCGGTCGCCATGGCCGCCCTGTTCACCGCGCACCATCTGCAGGTCAAGGCCATCGCCACGCTGACCCAGTCCGGCTCGACCGCGTTGTGGATTTCGCGCCTCGATTGCGGTGTGCCGATCTATGCCATGACTCCGGATATTCGCACCCGTTACAAGGTCAGCGCCTATCGCGGCGTGCACCCTTTGATGATGCGCTATGTCGGGCATGACCGCGACGAACTCCTGTTCGAGGCGGAAGAGGAATTAATCCGCTCTGGTGCGGTCGAACATGGCGACCTGATCGTGCTGACCTTTGGCGAACCCATCGGCCAGGCGGGTGGCACCAACACGCTGAAACTCGTCAGGGTCGGCGAACACAGACCTACCTATTAACCCACCTTACACAGAGAAGAGGAGATCCTCATGCCACTCGTATCGATGCGCCAACTACTCGACCACGCCGCCGAAAACGGCTATGGCCTGCCCGCGTTCAACGTCAACAACCTCGAACAGATCCAGGCCATCATGGAAGCCGCCGAGGAAACCAACAGCCCGGTGATCATGCAGGGTTCGGCCGGAGCCCGCAAATATGCCGGCGAGGCCTACCTGCGCCACCTCATCGAGGCGGCCATCGAGAGCCATCCCGATATCCCGATCGTCATGCACCAGGATCACGGCGCCAGCCCGGCGGTCTGCATCCAGTCGATGCGTTCCGGCTTTTCCAGCGTGATGATGGACGGCTCGCTGCTGGAAGACGCCAAGACGCCCTCCAGTTTCCAGTACAACGTTGACACCACCCGGCATGTCGTCGACATCGCCCACGCCATCGGCGTGTCGGTCGAAGGCGAACTGGGCTGCCTGGGTTCGCTCGAATCGGGCATGGGCGAAAAGGAAGACGGCCACGGCGCCGAAGGCGTGCTGTCGCATGACCAGTTGCTCACCGACCCCAATGAAGCCGCCGAGTTCGTCAAGGCGACTCAGGTAGACGCGTTGGCTATCGCGATTGGCACCTCACACGGCGCCTACAAATTCACCCGCCCACCCACGGGCGCGGTACTGCGCATCGACCGCATCAAGGAAATCCACGCGCGGCTGCCCAATACCCATCTGGTGATGCACGGCTCCTCCAGCGTGCCGCAGGACTGGCTGAAGATCATCAACGAGAACGGCGGCGAAATGGGCGCCACCTACGGCGTGCCGGTCGAGGAAATCGTCGAAGGCATCAAGAATGGCGTGCGCAAGGTCAACATCGACACCGACCTGCGCATGGCCTCCACCGGCGCGATTCGCCAGTTCCTCAACAAGGACCGCAAGAACTTCGATCCGCGCAAGTTCCTGATCGAAGCGCGCAAGGCCATGAAGGCCATCTGCAAGGCGCGTTACGAAGCCTTTGGTTGCGCCGGCATGGCCAGCAAGATCAAGCCGATCAGCCTCGAGACCATGTCGCTCCGCTACAAGAAGGGTGAGCTGAACGCAATCGTCAAGTAAACCGCGATCGCTCCAGCAAAAAGGGCCGCCCACGTCACAGTGAGCGGCCCTTTTTTACTGCGCAAAAGTCGGCGCTGGCGGGACGGCGCGTTACAGGTTGAACAGCCGCGCGAGTTCGGCGCCGGGGGAGGGGGCGCGCATGAAGGCTTCGCCGACGAGGAAGGCATGTACGCCGTGCCGCTTCATCAGCGCGACGTCGGCGGGGGCGCGGATGCCGGATTCGGTGATGACAATGCGGTCGTTCGGGATGCGGGCCAGTTGCGAAATTGTCGTGTCGAGACTGACTTCAAAAGTGCGCAGATTGCGGTTGTTGATGCCGATCAGCGGGGTCCTGAGTTGCAGTGCGCGGTCGAGTTCGCCGGCATCGTGGCTTTCGACGAGGACTGACATATTGAGCGAGAGGGCGAGGTCTTCCAGTTCGGCCATCTGCGTGTCCGAGAGCGCGGCGACGATCAGCAGGATGGCATCGGCGCCCATCGCGCGGGCTTCAAGGACCTGATACGGATCGATCATGAAGTCCTTGCGCAGCACCGGCAGGGTGCAGGCGGCGCGGGCGGCTTGCAGGTATTCAGTGCTGCCCTGAAAGAACTGGCGATCGGTGAGCACCGAGAGGCAGGCGGCGCCGTGCTTCGCGTAGTCGGTGGCGATTGCGGCGGGGTGAAAATCGGGGCGGATCACGCCTTTCGACGGGCTGGCTTTCTTGATTTCGGCGATGATCGCCGTCCCCATCAACGCGGCGGATCCGGCTTGCGCCGTCCCGCCGGCATTGATCTTGTTACGGATCGCGCCGACGAAATCGCGGGGCGCGGCCTGTGCCTCGGCTGCGGCGCGAATCGCGGCGAGCGGCTTGGCGGCCTGTGCCGCCGCAACTTCCTCGCGCTTGACAGCGAGGATCTTGTTCAGGATGTCGCTCATGCTTTTTGGGTGAAGGCGACGAACTCATCCACTTTCTTGCGCGCCGCGCCGCTCTCGATGGTCTGCCGCGCCAGTGCAATGCCCGCGCCGATCTCGGCGACGAGATTGGCGGCGTAGAGAGCCGCGCCGGCGTTGAACACGACGATCTCGCGGGCCGGGCCTTCCTGGTTCTCCAGCGCGGCGAGCAGCATGGTTTTCGATTCGGCGGCATCGGCCACCTTGAGCATGCGGTTCGACATCATCGCCAGGCCGAAGTCCTCGGGATGGATGGTGTATTCGGTGATCTGGCCGTCCTTGAGCTCGCCGACCAGCGTGGCGGCGCCGAGCGAAATTTCGTCCATGCCGTCCTGGCTATGCACGACCAACACATGATTCGCGCCGAGCAACTGCATCACGCGCACCTGGATGCCGACCAGATCGGGATGGAACACGCCCATCAGCGTGTTGGGCGCGCCGGCCGGATTGGTGAGCGGGCCGAGGATGTTGAAGATGGTGCGCACGCCCATCTCGCGGCGCACCGGGCCGACGTTCTTCATCGCCGGGTGGTGGTTGGGCGCGAACATGAAGCCCATGCCGACGGCCTGGATGCACTTGGCCACCTGCGGCGCCTGCAGGTCGATCTTCGCGCCGAGCGCTTCGAGCACATCGGCCGAGCCGGATTTCGACGAGACGCTGCGATTGCCGTGCTTGGCGACCGTCCCGCCGGCCGCCGCGACGACGAACGCGGTAGCGGTGGAGATGTTGAAGGTGTGGGAAGAGTCGCCGCCGGTGCCGACGATGTCCACGAATTTTGCGCCAAAATTATTGTCGCCCGGCACTTCGACCTTGGTGCACAGCTCGCGCATCACGCTGGCGGCGGCGGCGATCTCGCCGATGGTTTCCTTCTTGACGCGCAGGCCGGTAAGGATGGCCGCGGTCATCACCGGCGAGACCTCGCCGGCCATGACCAGCCGCATCAGGTGCAGCATCTCGTCGTGGAAGATTTCGCGATGTTCGATGGTGCGCTGAAGCGCTTCCTGGGCAGTGATCATGACAATGTCTCCAAATCAGTTGCCAGAAAACCAGTTCTGGATTTTCAGGCCGGAAAAGTGCTTGAAGTCGCCGACGTTGCGGGTGACCAGCGTCAGCTTGTTCATATGGGCGATGGCGGCGATTTGTCCGTCGACGAACGGCAGCGTCAGACCCTTGGCGGCGAGGCGGGCGCGTTCGCTTGCATGCCATTCCGCTGCCTCGGCGGTATAGGGCAGGATCGCCAGTTCAGCTTGCCGCAGCCCGTCGAGATAGGCGGCGATGGCTGCGTGTTTGCGGGAGGCGGGTAGCAGGGCCAGGCCATGATGCAGTTCATGCCAGGTGATGGCGGAGGTGGCGAGGCGCTCTCCAGCCCGCCGCAGGCGCGCCAGTACGCCAGGATCCGGCGTGGTGCGCGTGGCTTCGGAAAGGATGTTGGTGTCGAGCAGATAGTTCAAAGCCGCGCTCATGGCCGCCAAGGCGCTCTTCCCGGCGACGGGTCGCGTTTCGGCAGCCAGTTTTCATCGGCGAGCGCGGCGGCGTGCCGGTTGCGGAATTCATTGATGACCTCGGCCACGGTCCGCCGGCTGTCGGCAACGCGCGCATAGTCACGCGTGGAAACGATAACCGCGACCGGCCGCCCCCGGCGCGACAACGTCACCGGTCGGCCGGCTTCCGCTTCGCGGACCACGCCGGAAAGATCGTTGCGCGCTTCCGCGATCGAACAGGTCCTGTTCATGACATTCTCCAAAATGGCTATCTTGATGGCTATTATCCCGGCGGCGGATCAGCCCTGCAAGAAGTTATTCAGCAGGGCGTGGCCATGCTCGGTCATGATGGATTCGGGGTGGAACTGCACGCCCTGGATGGGAAACTCCCTGTGCCGCACGCCCATGATCTCGCCGTCGTCCGTCCAGGCGGTGATTTCAAGGCAGGCCGGCAGCGTCTCGCGGCGAATGACAAGCGAGTGGTAACGCGTGGCGGTGAAGGGATTGGGCAGGCCGGCAAACACGCCGGTATTTATGTGATGCACCGCGGACAACTTGCCGTGCATGGGTTTTTGCGCATGGACGATCGCGCCGCCGAAAGCGTAGCCGATGCTCTGATGCCCGAGGCAGACGCCGAGGATCGGCAGCTTGTCGGCGAATTCCTTGATGGTATCGACCGAAATGCCCGCCTCTTTTGGCGAGCAGGGGCCGGGCGAAATGACGAGGTAATCCGGCTGCATCGCGGCGATTTCCTTGAGCGTGATCGCATCGTTGCGAAACACGCGGACCGCCTGCCCCAACTCGCCGAAATACTGCACGAGGTTGTAGGTGAAGGAGTCGTAGTTATCGATCATTAACAGCATAGAGCATCTGCTTTCTCGGTAGGGTGGCGCCACAAGGTTGTGATTTTCCCCCAGAACGCGGCTGCAGGGAACCTGAATGATTATTTCGGGCTTTGCTTGAATGCCGCGGGGTCGAGGTCGTGGCGCGCCAGCAGCTTGTAGAACTCGGTGCGATTGCGTTGCGCGATGCGCGCGGCCTGCGCGACGTTGCCGGCGGTGGCCTTCAGCAACTGCGCCAGATAGTCGTACTCGAAGGCTTTGCGGGCGTCGTCGAGCGCGGTCATCTCGCGCGCGTTGTCTTCAAGCAGCAATCGTTTAACCAGCGTGGCGGGGATTTGCGGCACGACAGCCAGCGATAGCGCCTGTTCGACGATGTTGCGCAATTGCCGGATGTTGCCCGGCCAGGGTGCCGCGCACAGCAGCGCCAGCGCTGCGGGGGAAAAGCCGTGGGCGGCCGCGGCGGTGTTCTGCGCGTGCCGGGCGGCGAAGTGCGCGACCAGCAGGGGGATGTCTTCGCGGCGTTCGGCCAGGCTGGGCAGGGCCAGCGTGTGGCGCTTGAGGTTGTAATACAGATCGGCGCGAAAGCGGCCGGCGCGGATTGCCGGTTCGAGGGATTGCGTGGTGGCCGCGATGATGCGGATTGCATGGCCAGGCGCGCTGAACAGCAGGTCGGCTTCACTCACCAGGGGCAGCAGCCGGGCCTGCAGCGCCGGCGCCAGTTGCTCGATGTCGTCGATGAACAGCGTGCCGGCGCGGGACTTGGCCAGCGCCGCGGCAAACTGTGCTTCATCTTCACTGTCGTCGGCCGCGCTGCCGCTACGCAGGACATGCCAGCCTTGCCGGGCACGTCCGCTGCTCTGGTGAATCGCCCGGGCCAGCAGTTCCTTGCCGCTGCCACGCGGGCCGGTTAGCAATAGCGGTGAATCGTCATTGGCCATGCGGTGCGCGGCGCGCAGCAGTTCATCCATCACCGCGTCCGTCGAGATGATGTCCTTGCGCCACGCGGCGTTGCCGCGCTCCGCGGCGATCGGCGGTGAAAGCGCGATCGCCGCAGCAACGCGCGCCAACAATTCGCGGCCGTCGAAGGGCTTGGTGAGAAAGCTGAACACGCCGCGCTGGGTGGCGGCGACGGCGTCGGGGATGGTGCCGTGGGCCGTCAGGATGATGACCGGCACGCTCGGCGCTTCGGCGTGCAGGTGTTCGAACAGCGCATGGCCGTCCATGCCGTCCATGCGCAGATCGGTGATGACCGCGCGCGGGCGTTCGGCGCGAAAGGTGGCGAGCGCCGCGTTGCCGGAAGCGGCCAGTGCAACGGCGTAGCCGGCCGAGGCCAGCCGCATGGCGATGAGTTCGAGCAGGTCGGGGTCGTCGTCTACAACCAGGATGCGCGCCATAGCGTCTGCGGGATTCATCGGCGCGTCGCTCGGTTGAGCGCTTCGCGGTCGATCGCGCGCAAGGCCTCCAGCTTTTGCTCCAGGTCTTCGACCTTGCGTTGCTCGTCACGCAACTGGCGCTGGCGTTCGGCCAGTTGGTTTTGCAGCCTTTTCTGTGCGTCATCGGCCTTGCGCAAGTCTTCGCGCAGCAGACGCCGCTCGTCGCGCAGCAGGCGCAATTCATCGCGCAGCAAGCGCGGCTCATCGGGTGCCGCGCTCTCCACGCCGGGCTGGCTGGCACAGCCGGCCAGCAACAGGAGGGCCGTCACCAGCAAAAGCACGCGGCGCGCGCTCATGGCGAGTCGGTTGCCAGGGGCAGGGTGGCGCGAAAGTGCGTCCCTTCGTCCGAGGCGATCAGGTCGAGCGAGCCGTGATGCGCCAGGGCGAATTCGCGCGCGATGGCCAGACCGAGGCCGACCCCGGCCACGTTTTTCGTGCCGGGGCCGCGGTAGAACGGCGCAAAAATCATTGTGCGGTCGGCTGCGGGCACGCCGGGGCCGGCGTCGATGACGTCGAGCACTGCGGATTGGTTGTCGCGGGTGAGCGTGAGGCGCACCGTACCGTGCGGCGGCGAGAACTTGATGGCATTTGACAGCAGGTTGTCGATGATGGTGGTCACTTCTTCGTGGCCACCCGCCACCGTCAGCGGCGCGAGCGTGCCCGTGATGCGCAGCTGCTTGTCGCGGGCGGCGAGTTGGTGCGTGGCGAGAATCTGCTGGATCATTGCGTCGAGACGCAGCGGCACCGGCGCGATGCGTTCGCGGACGTGTTCGGCTTTTTGCAACTTGAGCAGGCCGTCGATCAGGCCTTGCAGGCGCAGCGCATTGCTTTGCATGATGCCGGCAATCTTTTCCTGTTGCGGGGACAGCGGGCCGGCAATCCCCTCGGCGAGTTGGCTCGCGCCCTCGCGCAGGGCGGCGAGCGGCGTCTTCAGTTCGTGGGAGATGTGGCGCAGGGTACGCGTGCGTTCGTCCTGCAAGGCCAGCATGCGCCGGCGTAGCCAGTCGAGACGCTGGCCGATCCAGCGTAGGTCGTCCGGCCCGGCGAGGCGGATGCTCTGCTCAAGCCGGTTGTTGCCGAGCGCGCTGACGGCGTGCCCGACGCCTTGCAGCAGTTGCGCCAGGATGCGCCGACCAAACCAGAACAGCAAGGCGGCGAGCAGCAATGCCAGCGACAGGGCGATCAGCAACTGCTGTTGCAGCGTTTCCGCTTCGGCGCGAAAGCTCATGCGTTCGGCTTCCGTGAGCTGGCCGACTTCTCCGATGATCCCGACGGTGTGGCGGCTGATGTCCTTCAGCACCGCGTGCAAATCTTGGGTGCCGCCGTGATGGGTCGTGAGTTGACGATACCCCGCCGCTTCTCGCGCCAGCAAAGCGTTAACGCGGTCGGCCAGTGATGCCAGCAGGGGAACCTGCGTGAATGCCTCGGCGTTTTTGCGCCACGCGTTGCGGGCCAGCGCATAGTCGTCGAGCAGTGAGGGGTCGCGCAGTGCCTGGTGCTGGCGCAGGATGCGGTCCATCTGCAGCAGATCCTCGTCCAGCCCCCAGCCCAGTCGCGTGGCCTCGCCGGTTTGCCGCATGGCGGCTTCGCTGCGCGTGGAAAGATGGGTCAGGCTGACCGAGACGAAGGCGATCGCGACCAGCAACGGCAGGGCCGTCAGCAGCCAGCCGAGCAAGATCAGGCGCAGGAATGAACGCGGATAAAGGGTCACGTCCGCAATGCTAAGCCAAGCGGGCGTCCGGTCAAAGTGTCGGGCATTGGCGACAGTAGCGACGGCCGCGCGGAATGACGATGATGCGGCTCGCGGACTCCACGCCAGGAGCGTCCGCGCAGGGCCGTGGCGACAGCGCGCGGCATTGACGGAAACAAGACCAAGGAGCTTCCATGAACCAAAGCAAACTCTTTCGCGGGCTGGTGCTGGCCCTGGCAACGGCGCCGGCTTTCGCCCAGACCACGACGACCGCCCCGCCGCCTACTCGCTTCCAACTGCTTCCAGTGCCACGGCACCAACGGCACTGGCGGGGTCGACAAGATCGCCGGCAAGTCGGCCAGCGAAATCTACAAGGAGCTGAAGGAAATGCAGCTGAAATCGCCCCCCAAGATGATGGACATGCACGCGCGCGGTTTCACCGACGCCGAGATCAATCTGCTCGCGGCCTATTTCGCCGCACAGCGCTGAGAGGAGACCGAACATGATCAAGCGCAGAGATTTCATCAAGTGGGCCGGCGCCGCCGGCATCGGATTGAACGCGACTGGCTGGAGCATGCTGGCGCAGGCCGATTCCGTTTCCAGCCCGGCGGCCATCCCGGTACCCACCAACACCGGCATCAAGGGCCGCGTCGTGGTCATCGGCGGCGGCATGGGCGGCGCCACGGTCGCCAAGTACTTGCGCATCTGGGGCGGCACGGGGGTCGAAGTCACGCTGATCGAGCGCGAATCCACCTATGCCTCCAACATCATGAGCAATCTGGTGCTGAACGGTTCGCGCAGCATGAGCTCGCTCCAATATGGTTTCGGCAACCTCGCCAGTCGCTATGGCGTGAAAATCGTCAAGGGCGAGGTGGCGATGATCGATCCGGTCGGCCGCACCGCCATCCTGGCCAACGGCGCCCGCCATGCCTACGACCGGCTGGTCGTCGCGCCCGGCGTTGATTACGACATCCTGCCCGGCCTCGAAACCGCCGCCGCGCAGGCCAAGGTTCCTCACGCCTGGACGGCCGGCCCGCAGACCACGGCGCTGCGCAACATGATCACCGCGATGCCGGCCGGCGGCGTCTTCGTGATGAGCATTCCGGCCAAGCCCTATCGCTGCCCGCCCGGCCCCTACGAGCGCGCCTGCATCGTCGCCGACTGGCTGAAGGTCAATCGTCCGGGATCGAAGGTCGTCATTCTCGACGCCAACCCGGGCATTACCGCCGAGGTGCATGCCTTCACCGACGCCTTCAATGTCGTGCACAAAGGCGTGATCGAGTGTCAACCGGGCGTGAATATCACCAGTGTCGATGCGACAACGATGACGGTGAATACCAGCATCGGCAACATTCGCGGCAACGTGCTCAACCTGATTCCGCCGCATCGCGCCGGCAAGGTGATCATCGCCAACGGCCTGGCCGACTCAGGTGGCAGGTGGACCAGCGTCAATGTGCTGTCCTATGAAGCCAATGTCGCGCCGGGCATCCACGTCATCGGCGACGCCGCGGCGACGACCCAGCCCAAGGCCGGCCACATCGCTAACCAGGAAGCCAAGGTCTGCGCCGATGCCATTTTGCGCATCTTCTCCGGCCGCGCGCTCGATCCGTCGCCGCACACCAATTCGGCCTGCTACTCGCCGATTACCGCCAAGACGGCCTCCTGGCTTACCGCCAACTATCGGTACGACGCGGCGACGCAGACGATGGTGCCGGTCGCTGCTTCCTCGGGCGAAGCGGCCGCACGCTCGTCGAAAAACTTCGAAGAGATGGGCAAGTGGTTCACCGCGCTGATGGGAGACAGCTTCGCATGAGCAAGGCGCGCGGCTTCACGTTGCTCGAACTGTTGGTGGTGGTCGCCATCATCGGCCTGCTCGCGGCCTTCGTGGGACCGCGCTATGTGTCGCAGATCGGCAAGTCGGAAACCGCCGCGGCCCGCGCCCAGATTGAGGCGTTGGCCCGGGCGCTCGACGCCTTCCGGCTCGATACGGGCCACTATCCGTCGTCCGCGCAGGGCCTTGGTGCCCTGCGTGAGCGGCCGACTGGTGAAGCGAAATGGAACGGCCCCTACCTGCAGAAGGATGTGCCGGCCGACCCGTGGGGCAAGCCCTATGTCTATCGGACGCCGGGTGCGAGCGGGAAGCAGGGCGATTTCGAGTTGCTGTCCCACGGCCGCGACGGCGCGCCCGGCGGCAGCGGCGAGAACGCCGATATTGCTTACTGAGATGCGCTACGCGGTGCGGGCTCTCGGCAGTGCAGGCATCGTCACCCTGTCGGTGGAGGCGGCCGACGCGGCTGCGGTCAGGCAGCAACTGGCGGCACGGGACCTGCGCGCGATCTCGATAGCTGCCGCCACGCCTGCCTGGCCGGCGCGGAAAAGCAAATTCCTGCTGGCGCTGTTCAGTCAGGAACTGCTCGCCCTGCTCGAAGCCGGGCTGACGCTGGCCGAGGCGATCGAGGCGCTTTGCGTCAAGGAAACCCGCGTCGAGACACGCGGGGTGCTGGAACGACTGTTGCAATCTCTCCGGGAAGGCCGGCGCTATTCCGCCGCGCTCGAACAGCAAGCCGAACATTTCCCCGTGCTCTATATCGGCCTGATGCGCGCCGCCGAGCGCACTTCGAACCTGCCCGAATCGCTGGCGCGCTATATCGACTATCGCGGCCGCCTCGATGCGGTGAAGAGCCGCGTCGTCAGCGCCTTGATCTACCCGGCCATCCTGGCCGTGGTCGGCCTGGCCGTGACGGCCTTTCTGCTCGGCTATGTCGTGCCGCGCTTTGCCGGCGTCTATCAGGGCACCGGCCGCGAATTGCCCTGGCTCTCGCAACTGATGATGGCCTGGGGCAGCTATGCCGCGCAGCATGGGCGGATGCTCGCATTGGCCGCGTTTGTGTTTCTGGGTGCAGCCATCTTCGGCGGGCGGGCCTGGTGGGCGAGTGGCGGGCCGCAGCGGCTGGCGCGACGGCTGCCCGGCGTGGCGACGACGGTCATCACCTTCGAGCTGGCCCGGCTCTACCTGTCGCTCGGCATGCTGATCGAAGGCGGACTGCCGATCCTGCAGGCGCTGCGGCTGGCCGAGGGCCTGCTGTCGCCCGATACCCTGATTCGCTACCGGGAAGCCACCGCGGCCATCGGACGCGGCGAAAGCCTGTCGCAGGCCTTCGAGGCGGCCGGGCTGGCGACTCCGGTCGCCTTGCGCCTGTTGCGCGTCGGCGAGCGCGGCGGCCGGCTCGGCGAGATGATGGGCCGTGCCGCACGTTTCCATGACGGCGAAATTGCGCGGCGCTGTGCCCTGTTCCGCGATGGCAAACGACTGGTCGGGGTGCTCGACAATCCGCAGGCGGTCGACTTGCAGCGCTGGGTCGAGGCCCGTGCCGGCGATTGCGTCGATTGGTATCTTGCCGCCGCCGAGGATCTTGGCGACTGGCTTGCCCGGCAGGCTCAGACGGCATCGGCGCTGGCGGGGATTGCGCCCGCAAAAGTCGGCGCTGGCGGGACGGCGCACCGTCCCGCCGCCAGCATGGGGACGGCGGAACCAGCGGCGGAGCAGGGCGAGGAGGTTTCGCTGGCGCGCATCGGCCGGGACACCAGTCCGGTGGTGCGGCTGGTGAACTCGACCATTCATGATGCCTTGAAGCTGGGTGCCAGCGACATCCATATCGAAGCGACCGCCGATGGCCTGGTTATCCGCTACCGCATCGACGGCGTGCTCGAAACCGTGGGCGGCGCGGTCGGCCGCGAGGTGGCCGAGCAGGCGGTTTCGCGCCTCAAGGTGCTCGCCGAACTCGATATCGCTGAGCGGCGCGTGCCGCAGGACGGGCGCTTTGCCGTGCGGTTGGCCGGGCGCCGCATCGATTTGCGCCTGTCGGTGATGCCGAGCATCCACGGCGAGGATGCCGTGCTGCGCATCCTCGACAAGCGTCGGCTGGTGCCCACCGGAGAAACGCTGAGCCTCGAACGGCTGGGTTTTGCCAGCGGCGATCTCGCGCGCATGCGCGCCCTGGCGAAGCAACCCTACGGCATGTTGCTCGTCACCGGCCCGACCGGCAGCGGCAAGACGACGACGCTCTACGGCGTGCTGTCGGAAATTCACGATGGCCGCGACAAGATCGTCACCATCGAGGACCCGGTCGAGTACGAATTGCCCGGCGTGCTGCAGATTCCGGTCAACGACCGGAAGGGCCTGAGCTTCGCGCGCGGGCTGCGCTCGATCCTGCGCCACGACCCGGACAAGATCATGATCGGCGAGATCCGCGATGCCGAGACCGCCGAGATCGCCGTGCAGTCGGCGCTGACCGGCCATCTGGTGCTGTCGAGACGGTGCACGCCAACCACGTGTTCGATGTCTTCAGCCGCTTTGCCCACCTGGGCATCGACCCTTATTCACTGACCGCGGCGCTGAATGGCGTCTGGGCGCAGCGCCTGCTGCGCACGGTTTGCCCGCAGTGCGCCGCGCCGGTCGTTCCGACTGCGCAAGAACTGGCTGCCCTTGGCCTGCCGCCGGAGGCCGTTGTTGACGGCTTCCGGCGCGGCAAAGGTTGCAGCGAGTGTCGCGGCACCGGCTATCGGGGACGTCGGGCGGTAGCCGAGATCCTGGCACTCGACGACCGCCTGCGTACCCTGATAGCCCAGCGCGCGCCGCTGGCCGAGATCAAGGCCGAAGCGCGCCGCCAGGGCCTGCAGAGCCTGCGCGATGCCGCCCTGCAACTGGCCCGCCAGGGACTGACCACATTGGAGGAGGTAACCCGTGTCACGCTTCAAGACTAAATGCGCCGAATTGCGCGTCACGCGCCAGGGCCCGGAACCGCTGCAGGAGCCGCCCCGCCCCGGAGCGCTGCTCAATATCCTGCTTTCGGATGCGCTGGTGCGTTACTGGATTCTCGACTGCCCACCCGGACTCGCGAGCGCGGCGGAACTCGATCTGTATACCGCCGACCGGTTCGCGGCGATCTTCGGCGACGACCCCGCTGGCTGGGTGCTGCGGGTCGACCCGGTGCCGCGGGCGGAGCGCTGGCTGGCCTGCGCCGTTCCCGCCCTCTTCGCGGTCGACCTGCCACGGGCCGCGGCGGCGCGCGGCTGGCAGGTATGCCGGGTGCAGTCACGTTTCATCCGCGAGTTCAATGAGCACGGTCGCCCGCTCGACGCGGACGCGGCGTTCTGCGTCGCCTCACGGGAGTGCACGACGATCGGGCTGATGGCCGCAGGAAGGTGGCGCGGCATCCGCGTTCATCCGCCGCTCGATCGCGCCGCGACAAATTTCAGCACGCTGTTGCGGCGCGACTGCCGCCAGGCCGGAATGTCGGCCGACGGGCTGCGGCCGGTCGTGGTCGGTTCGCTGCGCGAAGCGGCGCGATGAGGCCCAGCGCCATCGCCATCGACTTTGCGCCCCGGCGCAAGTTGCCGCGCCGCACCGGCTGGCTGGCCGACCGTCTTGGGGTTGGCGCTTTTGGTGGCCATTCCGGTGACCGCGCTGCTGTTGACCCTGGTGCCCGAGGCGCCACCGCCCATAGTGCCGGCAGCCGATGGCAGCCGCCAGCTCGATGCGCATCACCGCGCTTTTCTCGCGACGGTGCTGGCGGATCAACCGGCGCTCGCCATTCGCGATCTCGCCCTGCGGCGCGATGCCGCCGGTAACGGCGTCGAAGCACAGATCAAACTCGACTTTCATACCGAGATGGCGCCGGAGGCCCGCGAATGAAAGCGGGCCGCCTGCCCTGGCTGCTGCTGGCGTTGGTCGCCACGGCCGCGCTCGCTGCATTCGGCGACGCACCGAATGAGGCTGCCGGCAAGGTCGTCGCGATCATTGCGTCCGAGCGCCTGCCGGTTATCCGTGCGATCGATCCGCGCGCATTCCCGTCCGCACCGGGTGGCGACCCCTTCGCGGCCAATCCACCGGCGGCTGCCGCACCTGTTGGGACGGACGCCGTCCCGCCAGCGCCGACTTTCGCCGCGCCTCTGCCCTGGCAGGTGATCGGCAAGCAACACGCGGAGGGCGAAGGCTGGACGGTGTTTCTTGCGCGCGGCGCGGAGACCTGGGTCGTCCATGAAGGCGATACGCTCGACGACAGTTATCGCGTGACCGCGATCAAGCCGCCGACGCTGACCCTGCTGCACCTGAAGCGCAATACCCGTCGCACGCTCGACATTGGAGAAGCCAAGGAATGAAACGTCTTGTTATTTTATGGTGTTCGCTTACGCTGCTGGCTGGCTGCGCGACCCCCAATGGCCCGCCCCCGGAGGGACGCCAGAGCCGGCTGGAAGAAGCGCTGCCGCGCCTCGAAGCGGCCCTGCGCGCCAACCCGCCGTTCTCCCTGGCCGCCGGCAAGGGCGACACCGACATCAACCTGCTCGCCAATCCGCGCATCCGCACGCGCAACCGCGAGACCGCCAAGATCCTCATCGGCGATCGCGTGCCCAACATCACCACCACGGCGACCGCGACGGGCTTCCTCGCCGAGTCGGTGCAGTATGTCGACGTCGGTCTCAAGCTCGATGTGCAGCCGACCATCTATCTCGACAACGAGGTGGCGATCCGCATCAATCTCGAAGTCAGCAACATCTTCGATCAGGTCAAGACCAAGACCGGCACGCTTGCCTACCAGATCGGCACGCGCAACGCTTCGACCGTGTTGCGCCTCAAGGACGGCGAGAACCAAGTGCTCGCTGGCCTGATCAGCGACACGGAGCGCAGCAGCGCGAACAAGGTGCCGGGTCTGGGCGATATTCCCGTTGTTGGCCGCCTGTTCGGCACCCGTTCCGAGGATGGCCAGAAAACCGAGCTGATGCTTTCGATCACGCCGCGCCTGGTGCGCGGCATGGCGCGGCCGGACCTGGCGCGCACCGAAATTACTTCCGGCACGGAATCCAGCCTGCGCGGCCAGGTCGCCGATCTGTCCGCCTATACGGAAGTCGTCCCGCCGCCCATCGCGCCGCCGCCGGCCGAGGTTGCGCCGCCAAGATGAAACGCTGGCGCGGCTTCACGCTGATCGAGCTGTTGGTTGTGCTGGCCATCCTGGGCCTGTTGCTGTCGCTCGCGGCACCGCGCTACTTCCACAGCGTCGCTGCCTCGAAGGAAGCCGTGCTGGCGGAAAACCTGCGCATCGCGCGCACCGCCATCGACCACTTTTATGCCGACCGTAAACGCTATCCGGAATCGCTCGATGAACTGGTGACGCGCCGCTACCTGCGTGCCCTGCCGATCGATCCGCTCGTCGAAAGCGCGACGGCCTGGGCGCTGATCGCACCGCCGCCGGAGCTCGAAGGGCGCATTGCCGATCTCAAGAGCCGCGCCCCCGGCGTCGGCCGCAACGGGCGACCCTATGCGCAATGGTAGCGCTGGCGGTAGCTTGCAGCGCGCCTTTACGTTGCCGGGGAAATAGCCCCGGCAGCATTCACTCCTGCGCGCGGGCATGAGCGCCGTCCCGCCAGCGCCGACTTTTGGGGAGGCCTCCCTCAGGCGCGCAGCGCCAGATGCGCGATGAAACCCGAGCGCGATTCGCCCGCCGACTTTGCCGCTGCGTCGATGCGGCGCAGGACGCGGGCGGGCAGGGTGATGTTGATGCGCTCCGCCTTGTCGGAGAGTTGCGCGAGATCGACACTCACCACCGCCCAAATCCACCCGGCAAACTCCGGATTGGCCTGATGATCGGCTATGAGGCGGGGTTCGGAAACCACACCGCCGTCGTCGATCACGGTTTCCAGCCAGAGCTCGATGGCTTCCTTGGCGTTGTCGATGGCTTCGTCCAGCGTGTCGCCGGCCGAGAAGCAGCCGGGCAGGTCCGGCACCGTGACGCCGAAGGCGTGGCCGGCATCGCCGGGTTCGATGGCTATGGGGTATTTCATCGCTGGCTCCTTTACTTCAGTCCGGCCTGTTTCAGCAGCTTGTGAACGAGGCCGGTGCCCAGATCCTTTTTCGGATGCGGTACGCTGATATGGCCCGGTTTTTCCGGATGGGTGTAGATGTGATGGGAGCCCTTGACGCCCCGCAGCACCCAGCCCGCACGCTCCAACTGCCTGACAATGTCGGCGCTATTCATGGTGTGCATCATACACACTACCGAACCGATTGTCGCCGACTCGTCAGGGCCGACTTTTTTGCGGGTCGCACTCGAAATCCCGTTGCAGGGCGAGCCGGATTTCCGTTTCATTGATCTTTTCGCCGGCATCGGCGGCATCCGCACCGCCTTCGAGGCCATTGGCGGGCATTGCGTCTTCACCAGCGAATGGGATGCCTACGCGCAAAAGACCTACGCCGAAAATTTCCGCGACGGCCATCCCGTCCATGGCGACATCACGCAGATCGCGGCGCAGGACGTGCCCGGCCACGACGTGCTACTGGCCGGCTTTCCCTGCCAGCCGTTCTCCATCGCCGGCGTCTCGAAGAAAAATGCCCTCGGCCGCGCCCACGGCTTCGCCTGCGAAACGCAGGGCACGCTGTTTTTCGACATCTGCCGCATCATCGAAGCCAAAAAGCCGCGCGTATTCCTGCTCGAAAACGTCAAGAACCTCGTCTCGCACGACAAGGGCCGCACCTTCGACGTGATCCGCCGCGCGCTGACGGACGATCTCGGCTATCACATCCACTACCGCGTCATTGACGGCGCCCATTTCGTGCCGCAGCACCGCGAGCGCATCCTCATCGCCGGCTTCCGCGAACCCGGCGATGCGGCGGCCTTCGACTGGAACGCCCTGCCGCTGCCGGCCAAAGGCGCTAAGACCCTGCGCGACATCCTGCACCGCACCGATGGTACGGAGCCGGAACTGCCGTGGGACGAGGGCAAGTATTTCGACCACGCGAAAAAATGCGTGCCGCCGAAATTCACCCTCACCGACCACCTGTGGGCCTACCTGCAAAAGTATGCAGAGAAGCATCGCGCCGCCGGCAACGGCTTCGGCTTCGGGCTGGTCGGCCCGGACAACATCGCCCGCACCCTCTCCGCCCGTTACTACAAGGACGGCTCGGAAATCCTCATCGACCAAGGCAAACGCAAAAACCCGCGCCGCCTCACCCCGCGCGAATGCGCCCGGCTGATGGGCTTTCCCGACACGTTCCGGATTCCGGTGTCGGATACGCGGGCGTACAAACAATTTGCCGATGCATCTGTCGTACCGATGATCGCGGCAGCGGCTAAACTCATGGCGTCATATTTGAACGTCAAGGAGGAGGTGCCGCGTCAGGAAGCCATCGCGGTGCCGAAAGACATCATGAGCAATAGCCGTTGGACGCATGAACAACTCAAACTCGCCTTCCACCTTTACTGCCAGTTGCCGTTCGGCAAGCTCCATAGCCGCAATCGGGAAATCATCGAGTTGGCACAACTCATCGGTCGCACGCCCTCCGCCGTGGCGATGAAGCTGGTCAACTTCGCCAGCCTCGATCCGGCGATTACTTCCACGGGTCGGTCTGGATTAGGCAACGCATCCTCACTCGACCGGGAAATCTGGGAGGAATTCCATGCCGACTGGGAAGGCTTGGCCATCGAATGCAGTCGCTTGAAGGACACCTTGATTGAATCAAAAGGCACGCCTGCGGTGACTATTCTTGACGGGGACGAAGCCGTCGGCTTGGAAGACTTTACGGGAGAAACGCGCCGCGTCATCACCGAGCAGCGCATCAAGCAGCACTTCTTCCGGCGCGCCGTATTGAGCAGCTATCGTGGTCGGTGTTGCATGTCGGGGCTATCCGAGCCACGCCTGCTTGTCGCCAGCCATATCGTGCCATGGAGCAAGGACAAGGCAAATCGGCTGAATCCGAGCAACGGCCTATGCCTGTCAGCCATTCACGACAAGGCATTCGACAAGGGACTAATTGCCTTGTCGGACGATTTCCGAGTGCTTGTTTCCAACGAACTGCTGCGTAGCAAAGACGCATTCATCAAAGGTGTGATTCTTCCACTGAACGGACGCCCCATCGAACTGCCGGAGAGGTTTACACCCGACGTGGTTCTTATCGGACGCCATCGTACGGAGGAATTTGTCGATAGCAGGCATGGCGGCTAAACAATGGATGATTTGACCTCCTACCGCATTCTTCACGAAGACACGTTTTACGAGTATTTCGAACCCTATCCGCACCCTGACGCGCAGTTTGACGATATTTGGGGTGGAATCGGTCTCGAAACTTACGGGACAGATCTTGAAGTTGTCCACAAAATTGAACCTGAGTATCTCTGGACGGTTATCGATGGTAGTGATGCTACGGATCAATGGATTTCTACTGGCTACCACTATGTGAATCGCGTTTGCTATCTCGTAACTCGAAAACCACACAATTGGATTCATGTCGAATTTCGAGTTCCATATCGCATGACATCGCTAACGCCAATTGGTTTGCGACGTCAGATAACAGTATTGAAACGACTGATTGCTGCGACCTCTCCTGAATAGGGAACATCCGCCGTCCCGCCAGCGCCGACTTTCGAAGGGAAAACCATGCGCAAAAAAAACACTCTACCGGAGCAACCGGATAAACAAATCGCAGTTTTCCAAGAAACGACGATTCGGCGTGTTTGGCACGAAAATCAATGGTGGTTTTCAGTCATCGATGTCGTTGGCGTCTTGTCCGAATCGGCGATTCCTAAAAGATACTGGTCTGATCTAAAAAGGAAACTCGCCCAAGAAGCCGGGTCCGGGCAACCGTACGAAAAAATCGTACGGTTGAAACTCGTTGCGCCGGACGGCAAGCAGAGGGAAACCGATTGCGCCGATACGGAAACCCTGTTCCGCATCGTCCAGTCCATTCCCTCGCCGCGCGCCGAGCCGTTCAAGCGCTGGCTGGCGCAGGTGGGTTACGAGCGGGTGAAGGAGATCGGGAATCCGGAGCTGGCCAGCGCCCGTGCCCGCGCGTTGTATCAGGCCAAGGGTTATCCGCAGGCGTGGATCGAGAAGCGGCTGCGTTCCATCGCGGTGCGCGGGGAGTTGACCGACGAGTGGAAGGCGCGCGGCGTGGCCGAGGGGAGGGAATACGCGATCCTCACCGCCGAGATCGCCCGGGCGACCTTCGGGGTGACGCCGGGCGCGCATGGCCGGATCAAGGGACTGGACAAGGTGAAGACCGGCAACGCGCTGCGCGACCACATGACCGATCTGGAACTGATCTTCACCATGCTTGGGGAGGCGAGCACGACGGAAATCGCCCGCCGCAAGGATGCGCTCGGGTTTGGCGCGAACCGCGACGCGGCGAAGCAGGGCGGCGCCGTCGCCGGCAATGCGCGCAAGGAACTGGAAGCGAAAAGCGGCAAGCCGGTGGTGAGTCGCACCAACTACTTGGCGCTGAGCAGCACGACGGTAGATAACGAGGCCGGGCAGAAGCCGGAAGCGGCTCTGCCTGCGGGCAAAATGCGTTCCCGAAAGCCAGGGAATTAGCCCCCGACCACGCCTTACTCGAAATGCGTGTCGAGGCCGGATTCGGCCATTTCGGCGGCGCGCAGTTGCGCCTTGGCCTTGTTCAGCGTTTCCTGCCATTCGCTGTCGGGGTCGGAGTCGGCGACGATGCCGGCGCCCGCCTGCACATAGATGCGGCCGTCCTTGACGACAGCGGTGCGGATGGCGATGGCGAGATCCATGTCGCCGTTGAAGCCGAGATAGCCGACGCTGCCCGCGTAGATGCCGCGCTTGGTCGGTTCCAGTTCGTCGATGATTTCCATCGCGCGCACCTTGGGGGCGCCGGAAACCGTGCCGGCGGGGAAGGTGGCGCGCAGCACCGAGACCGGGCCTTCGTCGTCCTTCAGCTCGCCTTCGACGTTGGAGACGATGTGCATGACATGGGAGTAGCGCTCGACGGCGTATTGCTCGGTGACTTTCACCGTGCCGGTCTTGGCGATGCGGCCGACGTCGTTCCTGCCCAGGTCGAGCAGTTGCAGGTGTTCGGCGCGTTCCTTCTCGTCGGCGAGCAGTTCCGCCGCCAGCGCTTCATCCTCCGTGACCGTGGCGCCGCGCTTGCGGGTGCCGGCGATGGGGCGCAGGGTGATGCGCTGTTTGCCATCTTCTCCTTCAAGCCGCACGAGGATTTCCGGCGAGGCGCCTACCACCTGGAAGTCGCCGAAGTCGAAGAGAAACATGTAGGGCGAGGGGTTGAGCGTGCGCAGGGCGCGGTAGAGCGCCAGCGGGCTGGCGCTGAAGGGCTTGCTCATGCGCTGGCTCAACACCACCTGCATGACGTCGCCATCGATGATGTATTGCTTGGCTCGGCGCACGGCGGCCTTGAAGTCCGCTTCGGGAAATTCGAAAGTCGGCGCTGGCGAGACGGCGGCCTGGTCGGCGGGCAATTGCACCGGGGCGCGGAGCTTGGCGAGCAGCTCTTTCAGCCGCGCCTGCGCGTGCCGCCAGGCGCCGGGGAAGCCCGGCTCGGCATAGACGACGAGAGTGAGCTTGCCCGACAGGTTGTCGACGATGGCGATTTCTTCCGACAGCAGCAGCAGGATGTCCGGCACGCCGAGCGGGTCTGGCTTGTTCGCGTTGGCGAGTTTGGGTTCGATGTAGCGCACCGTGTCGTAGCCGAACACGCCGACCAGACCGCCGCAAAAGCGCGGCAGGCCCGGCAGGTCGGGCACCTTGAAGCGCGCCATGAATTCCGAGATATACGACATCGGATTGGTGTGTTCGCGCCGCTCGGCGACACGGTTGCCGGTCAGCAGCAGGATGGTCGAGTCGGTGACGGCGATGCGCGTCGGCGTGGTCAGGCCGATGAAGGAATAGCGGCCAAAGCGTTCGCCACCCTGCACTGACTCAAGCAGATAGGAATGCGGGCCTTCGGCGAGCTTCAGGTAGATCGACAGGGGGGTGTCGAGGTCGGCGAAGGTTTCGAGGGTGACGGGGATGCGGTTGTAGCCCTCAAGGGCCAACCGGTCGAAATCGGCTTCTGTCATGAATTTGTGATGCGCTGGGCGGCTTCAAGAATCGAGCCGACTATAGCATCGGCGGCCAGCCCGCGCACGTCCTGGCCTTCGTTGTAGCCGTAGGGCACGAGGAAAACCTGGCAACCCGCCGCGCGTCCGGCCTTGAAGTCATGCACCGAATCGCCGATCAGCAGCGTGTCGGCGGGCGAGACATTCATGCGGCCGCAGGCCCAGACCACCGGCATCGGGTCGGGTTTCGGCTTCGGCAACTGGTCGCCGCTCACCGTCACGCTCAGGTAGGGCGCGAGTCCGGTGCGTTCGAGCAGCGGCAGGGTGAACGCCTGCGCCTTGTTGGTGATGACGCCGAGCGGCAGCCCCAGGGCCTGGAGCGCCTGCAATCCCTCGACGACGCCGGGGAAAGGTTGCGCGGCGCGACCGTTGAAATGTGCGTAGTGCTTCTTGAAGCTGGCGAGCGCGTCGGCCGGCGGCGGATCGGGATCGTCGGCCGCCTCGAGCTTGCCGACCAATACGCGCTTGACCAGATTCGGGATGCCGCGCCCGACATAGGCGCGGATGTCCAGAACGGCAACCGGCGGCCGACCAAGATCGGCCAGCATGCCGTTGGCGGCGGCATGCAGGTCGAGCACGGTGTCGAGCAGCGTGCCGTCCAGGTCGAGCAGGACGGCTTTGACGGAAATCAAGCTTTTGCCAGTTCCGCGCGCATTGCGGCGATGATCGAGTCGTAGTGGTTCGGGTCGCTTTCGTTGCGCTTGCCAAATACTGCCGAGCCGGCGACAAAGGTATCGACGCCGGCCTTCGCCACTTCGAGAATGTTGGCCGGGCCGACGCCGCCGTCGATTTCGATGCTGACCTTGAGGCCCCGATCGTCGATCATCTTGCGCACTGCGCGCGCCTTGTCGAGTACGTAGGGGATGAATTTCTGGCCGCCGAAGCCGGGGTTCACCGACATCAGCAGCACCATGTCGAGCTTGTCGAGCGTGTATTCGAGCACATCCAGCGGCGTGGCCGGGTTGAACACCAGACCGGCCTTGCAGCCGCATTCCTTGATCAGGCCGATGGTGCGGTCAACATGTTCGGAGGACTCCGGGTGGAAGGTGATGTAGGTGGCGCCGGCCTTGGCGAAATCGGGGATGATGCGGTCGACGGGCTTGACCATCAGATGCACGTCGATAGGCGCGGTGACGCCATGCTTCCTCAGCGCTTCGCAAACCAGCGGGCCAATGGTCAGGTTGGGCACGTAATGGTTGTCCATCACGTCGAAATGCACGATGTCGGCGCCGGCTTTGAGCACGTTATCGACTTCTTCGCCCAGTTTGGCGAAGTTGGCGGACAGGATGGACGGGGCGATGCGAAATGACGTTGTGGCGGCCATGGAGAGGCTCCTCTATTGATTAAATGGGAATGCACCCGATTGTATCGGTGCCGTGGATTGGCTCGGCTAACTTTTTTTGATGCTGAATATAAGCAAGGACGCCAGAATGGCTGAAGCAAAAAAGAACGAAATCACCATCAATGTTCTGACGCAGTATCTGCCGGAGCAGTCCGAGCCTGGAGCGGGGCGCTATTTTTTCATCTACACCATTTCGGTGACGAACAGCGGCACCGTCGCCGCGCAGCTCATTTCACGCCACTGGATCATCACCGACGCCGAAGGCAAGGTGGACGAAGTGCGTGGCCTGGGCGTGGTCGGGCATCAACCCTTGCTGAAGCCGGGCGAATCTTTCGAATACACCAGCGGCTGCCCATTGGCGACGCCGGTGGGCACCATGCGCGGCAGCTATCAGATGGTTGCCGAAGACGGCACGCGCTTCGAGGTGCCCATTTCAGAGTTCGTGCTGGCGATGCCCAGAACTCTTCACTGATCCCTCCACTGATCTTTGTATCAACAAATCAGCCTCGGTCGCGGAGAGGGTTTTCCCGGGCAGGGGGAAAAGGCCCGGCACTGTTTTCATGTAGTCCCGGTAAGCCGCGCCGAAATGGGCTTCCAGCTTGCGTTCTTCGAGGCGCGAGCCGATCACGAAATACAGCGTGATCGCCGCGGCCGAAACGAGGAGCGGCGCATTCATGTCGCGCGTCCAGATCAGCAGCAGTCCCAGCGCATACCACGGGTGGCGGACGTAGCGGTGCAGGGTCGAAATGCGCAAACCGTCGTGCAGGCCGACATCGCGGCGACGCGCTTGCAGCGCCCGCGTGCCGAGAAATTCTCCCATGTCGTAGCCGGTCGAGGAAAACCAGAAGCCGGCCAGCGCCGCGAGCGCCAGCCCGTTGGCGAGCCATGCGCCGACGCCCGTCCAGCGCCACAGCCACTCGCCGGGAATCGCCCAGGTGGCCCACAGGAGCGGCAGCAGCAGGACGCTGGCCATGACGTTGTAAGCGAGCCGGTAAGCCGGGGCGAATTGCGGCCAGCGCCGCGTCACCCAGGCCTTGACTGCCAGCGCGGCGAGCAACGAATGCAGGGCGGCATAGGCGAACCAGCCCAGCGCCAGCCAGCAGAGGTCAATCAACTGCGGTAATCCGCGTTGATCTTCACGTAGTCGTAGCTGAAGTCGCAGGTCCAGACATTCGCCGCCTGGCTGCCGCGGCCGAGGTCGACGCGAATCTTGATTTCGGCGGGTTTCATCGCGGCGGCGCCGTCCTCTTCGCGGTAGCTCGTTGCGCGGCCGCCGTTTTCGGCGACCAGGGTGTCGCCGAGCCAGACTTTTACCTGGGTGTCGTCGAGGTCCTTGAGCCCCGGGTCGTTGTTCCAGGCGTAGCCGATGGCGGCGAGGATGCGGCCGAGGTTAGGGTCGGAGGCGAAGAAGGCGGTCTTGACCAGCGGTGAGTGGCCGATGGCATAGCCGACGGCCTTGCATTCGGCAATCGTGCGGCCGCCCGCCACGGCGATCTCGATGTATTTGGTGGCGCCCTCGCCGTCGCGCACGATGGCCTGGGCCAGTTCGCGGGCCAAGGCGATCACGTCCTGCTTGAACGCCGCCCAGCCGAGCGCATCGACTGTTTCGAATTTCGCCGGGCCCTGGCCGGTGGCGATCAGGATGAATGAATCGTTGGTCGAGGTGTCGCCGTCGATGGTGATGCAGTTGAAGGATTCGTCGGCGGCCTCCTTGACGAGCCGTTCCAGCATCGGCTGGCTGACCGTTGCGTCGGTGGCGACGAAGCCGAGCATGGTCGCCATGTTCGGGCGGATCATGCCGGCGCCCTTGGCGATGCCGGTGATGGTTGCCGCCGTGTTGCCAGCGCCGACTTTTTTCGACGCCGCTTTCGCTACCGTGTCGGTGGTCATGATGGCGTGGGCGGCAGCGTGCCAGCCGTCGCTCCGCAGCGCGGTAATGCAGGCGGGCAGGCCGACCTTGAGGCGGTCGACGGGCAGTGGTTCGAGGATCACGCCGGTGGAGAAGGGCAGCACCTGGTCGGCGCGGATTTCCATGCAGCGGGCGAGGGCGGCGCAGGTGAGCTGCGCGGCTTCCAGGCCGGCTGCACCGGTGCCGGCGTTGGCGACGCCGGTATTGATGACCAGCGCGCGGATGCCTTCCTTTTTCAGATTCTCCTGGCAGACCCGCACCGGCGCGGCGCAAAAGCGGTTCTGCGTGAATACCCCGGCAACAAGGCTGCCGGCGGCCAGTTCGATCACCGTCAGGTCGCGGCGCTTGGCCTTGCGGATGCCGGCTTCGGTAACGCCGAGGCGGACGCCGGCGACGGCATGCAGTTGATCGGGAGCGGGGGTGGTGTAATTGACGGGCATGTTCGTGCTCCAAAAAAACCGGGGGAGTGGCGTGTCAGAGCTTGCGCGGCTCGACCGTCGCCGCGCTGTCGATGCCCAGCGCGCGCCACAGGCCGGCCAGCAGGTGGCTGGCATTGCGGATGCGCACGGCCTTGTGCGCCGCCTTGAGTTCGTCGAGCAACTGGATGAAGGTTTCGGCGCAGGCCATGTCCATGCGCCGCAGGCCGCTGGCGTCGACGCTGACCTCGCGCTGGCTGTTTGCGCGGGCCAGGAGCGGCGCGAAGCACTCACGGCTGGCGCCGCTCAACTCGCCGGAAAGTCCGCAACAGTCCACCGCCACGTCCTTGGGCGGTGGGTGGGTGGGGGCCGGTGTTGCCGCTGCCGTGGGCGCCGCCTTTGGCGTTTCCCAGGACGGCGGCGACACCTCGAAGGTCACCGCATAACCGACGGCGGCATCTTCGAAGTCTTCCTGACGATTGAGGTTCTGGTAAAGCTCCAGCAGCAGCAGCCAGGTCGCCTCGTCGCGGCGTTCGCCCATCACGGTTTTGGGCGCCAGGAGCGCCGCGATCCGCTCGCCGCCGACCAGCACGCAGCATTTCTTGAGCCGCTTGAAAACGCGCAGGGTTTCCAGCAGCGCGCCGCAGCCCGTGTCATCGACATCGGTCACCTTGGCCAGGTCGAGGCGCACGCCCGGCGCCTTGCCGGCCACGGCGTGCAGCTTGGCCAATGGCTGGACCGCATTGGCGCCCAGTTCGCCCGAGAGCGTCACGGTGGCGAAGCCGTCCTTGCCCACCGCCGTCGCAGCGTTTGCCACTGGCGCCCAGGTCGGTGGCGACTTTTCGAACTTGTTGGCAAAGCCGATGGCCAGCGACTCAAAGGCCTGCCGCCGGCCGAGGACGACGTACAACTCGAACAGCATGCCCCAGGCCAGTTCGGTGGCGGCGCCAAAGTCTTCCTGATGCAACGCGCCTTCGAGCATGGCGCAGGCCTGGGCCGCATCGCCGTCGGCAAACAGCCGGGCCACCGCCTCTATGCGCGGAGGCACGCTGCTGCGGGATGGCTTGGCTTCCACCCGGGCGGGGATGGCCCCCGGTTGGGTGAAATCAAGATCCATCAAGTCGTCGTCGGCTTCAGGCATGCAACGGTGTTTCCTCAGACCGCAAAGCGTTCCATCTTGCTGCGCATGCCGGTCGCCAGGCTGCGCAGTTCATGGGCGGACTCGCTGGACTGGCGGGCGCTGGCGCTGTTTTCTTCCGAAGCCTGGGCGACGCGCTCGACCTGCTGGGCGATCGAAGTGCTGGCCACGCCCTGCTCGGTGATGGCCGCTGAAATGTCGTTCATGACGGCGGTGACTTCGCGGGTGGCCGACCGGATCGAGGTGATCGCCTCGCCCGCCTGGCCGGCCAGGCTGGTGCCGCGGTCGACCTGGCTCACGGCCTCGTGCATGGCACTCACCGCGGTCTGTGCGCTGCCTTGAATGGCGCTGATCATGGCGCCGATTTCGCCGGTGGCCTGGGTGGTGCGCTCGGCCAGCTTGCGCACTTCGTCGGCGACGACGGCGAAGCCCCGGCCGGTCTCGCCGGCGCGGGCGGCCTCGATGGCGGCGTTCAGGGCCAGCAGGTTGGTCTGGTCGGCCACGTCCTTGATGGTCTGGACGATGCCGGAGATACGGTCGGACTGCGCGCCGAGGGCGGCGATGGACTCGGCCACCCCGCGCACCGAGTCGGCGATGCGCTTCATCTCGGTGACGGTGTTGTCGATGACGGCGCCGCCATCCCGGGAGAGCTCACCGGCGTGGGAAGCGATGCCCAGCGCCTGCTTGGCGCTTTCGGCGACGTGGTTGATGCTGACGGTCACCTGTTCGACGGCGGCCGCCATGGCCGAGGCGGCTTCGGCGGCGTCGGCCGAACCCTGGGCCGACTGCTGGGCCGTGTCGGCCATCGCGGTGGCGGCGGCATCGACCTGGCCGACGCCGTCGCGCAGATCGCGGACAGTGGTTCTGAGGCCGTCCTGCATGGTCCGCATCGAAGCCATCATGCTGGCCTGGTCCCCGGCGCGGACAGCGATGTTGCCGGTGAAATCGCCCTCGGCGATCGCCCTGGCGACGCTGGCGGCGGCATCGGGTTCGCCACCCAGTTGGCCGACGAGTTTGCGGGTGATCAGCCAGGCCGTGATGCTGGCGGCGGCGATACCGATCAGCAGGAAAACGATCATCAGCATCTGCGCCCTTTCGGCGGCGTCGTTCGCCGACTGGCCACCCTTGAGCGCCTGCTCTTGCTGAAAGGCGATCAGCTTGCCCAGGGTTTCGATATAGGGGCCCTGCACCGGGCGTAGCTTGGCGAGCAGGTTAATGGCCGCAGCGCCCGCCTTGGGGCCGGTTTCGAGTTCCCTGACGATCGCATCGACCGCCGCCAGATAGGCTTCCCGCGCCTTGGAGGTCTCGGCGATGAGTTGCCGACCTTTCTCGGATTTGGTGTTGTCGTCGAGTTTTTTGAGGTTCTCGGCGGCGATGCGTCGGCTGTCGGTGATCCGCCCGAGTTCCTTCTTGATCGCCGCATGGTCATCGTAGATCAGGGCGTTGCGCAGCGCGCGCCCCTGGATGTTGACCTGATCGATGATATCGCTGGCCAAGATGATCTTGGGAAGGCGATCCTCGGCGAGTTTCTCGACCTGGTTCTGCAGCGATTCGATATTCAAAATGCCGACGATGCCGATGATGGCCAGCACGGCGACCACGACGCCAAAGCCCAGCGCCAGACGGGTTCCGACTTTCATTGATGTCATTTTCGGCTTCTCGTTGTTTTGATCGACTATTTCTTGGCCGTGATGCTGGCGTCCTCGATCAACAGCGGGTAGCTGTAGCCGCTGCCAAAATCGCGGTTTTGCACCACCACGCCGGAGATGACGACCTTGTCGCCGACATTGGCGGTCTGTTTGCTGGTGACGATCAGGTTGTTGTTGCCGGCGTCGGCCTTGCCCGTGCCGTCCTGCACATGCACGAAATTGCGGCCCATGATGTTGTTGTTGACCTTGACCACATTGCCCTCGGTCTTGATGGTTTTGCCGGTGAGGCCGGCCTTGTTTTGGTAGATGGCGGCGACGGTCTGCGCCTTGGGTTCGGCGGCCTGGGCAGTGAAGGCGGCGGCACCCAGGGTGGCGATCAGTCCGGCGAAAACGAGGGAGATGATTTTCATGAAAAGCTCCTGCAAGGATTTGAGGGTCGGAGGGGGATTATAAGGGGACGGCGAAGACGTGCCGCCACAGCGCGCGCACGGCGGTTGGGTAGGTCCCGACCTGCGCCGCCGCGATGCGGCTGTCCTGATTGTTCAGCCGCCGCAGGTGTTGCAGGCGGCGGTATTCGCGGTAGGCGTTGCGGACTTCGTCGGCGAGCGGGGCGGGGATCAGTCCGCATTCGGCGGCGATGCGTAGCAATGCGATGTTGCCGAGATTGCCGGTGAGGCGCGGATGGTCGCAGGCGTGGGCGAGGATCAGGTATTGCACGATGAATTCGACATCGACCAACCCGCCGGGCGCGAGCTTGAGGTCAAACAGCTCCGCATCGCCCCGGTCGGTGAGCTTGTTGTTCACTTTCTGACTCATCTTCTGGCGCATTGCCAGCACTTCCTCGCGAAGTGCAACGCGGTCACGCCGCTGACAGAGGATTTCGCAGCGGATTTTTTCGAAGGCGGCGCCAATCGCCGGGTCGCCGGCGGTGAAGCGTGCGCGGGTCAGCGCCTGGTGTTCCCAGATCCAGGCCGATTCGAGCTGGTATTGGCGAAAGGCGGCCAGTGAGCTGACGACCAGTCCGGCGTCGCCGTTCGGGCGCAGCCGCAGGTCGGTCTCGAACAGAATGCCGGAGGCGGTGCGTGACGACAGCCAGGTGTTGAGGCGAGTGCCGAGCTTGGAATAGACCTCGGCGGCTTCCATGGCGGGGTCGTCGAAGAGATAGACCAAGTCGAGGTCGGAGGCATAGCCGAGTTCCTTGCCGCCCTGCTTGCCATAGCTGATGACGGCGAAGGCTGGCGTGTCGCGATGGCGTTTGAGCAACTTGCGCCAGGCCAGCACGATGGCGCGGTCGACCAGGATGTCGGCGAGTTCGGACAGGTGATCGGATAGCGTTTCAAGTTTCAGCAGTCCGGCGACATCCTGGGTGACGAGGCGGAACACCTGGGCGTGGTGCGCCTCGCGCAGGGCATCCATCTGCTGTTCGGTGTCGGGTTCCAGGAGGTCGGTCTGTTCGGTGAGTTGCTGGCGAAACGCCGGCCAGTCCGGCGGCATTTGCAGGAGACGCGGATCGAGCAGTTCGTCGAGCAATATCGGGTGGTGCAACAGATAATCGGCCGCCCAGCTTGATGCGCTGGCGATCTTCGCCACCTGTTCGACGGTATGGGGATATTGCAGCAGCAGCGCCAGATACGCGGCGCGCCGGCCGATGGCTTCGAGCAGGTCGAGCATGCGCGACAGCGTGTCGTCGGGGTTCGGCGCCGTGGCAGCGGCCTTGATGATATGCGGCACGAGTGCGTCGAAGCGGTACTTGGTCGCTTCGCTCATCTGCTGGTAGCGGCTGCCGCCGCGGATCGCCGCGAGCCGCGCGCACAGCGCCGCCGTGTCGCCAAAGCCGAGTTTTGCGAGCGCCGCGCCATTATCATCGTTGGCGCCGTCGCTGCGATCCGGATGCGACCAGACCGGGTCGAGCGCGGGGTTCTGTTCGTTTGGGTCGGCAAAAATCGCCGCGAAGTGGCCTGCCACTGCCTGGCGGTGGTCGTCCAGCTCCATCAGCAGCGCTTCGTAATTGTCGAAGCCCATCGCCCGCGCCACGCGTGCCTGATCGGCGGGGTTTTCGGGCAGGGCGTGGGTCTGGGCATCGTCGAGATATTGCAGGCGATGTTCGAGACGGCGCAGGAAGCGATAGGCCGACGACAGTTCGACGACGGTGTCGAATTCAAGCTGGTCGCGATCCACCAGCAATTTCAGGACCTCGAGCGTCGGCTTGATCTGCAGGGCGCGGTCGCGGCCGCCGCGAATCAACTGGAAGACCTGGGCGATGAACTCGATCTCGCGGATGCCGCCGGGGCCAAGCTTGACGTTGTTGGCCATGTCTTTCTTCACCACCTCGCGGCGGATTTGCGCGTGTAGATCACGCATCGCATTGATGGCGCCGAAGTCGAGATATTTGCGAAAGACGAAATGCTGCCGGAGGCTTTCCAGTTCGTCCTGGCGCGGGCTGTCGGTTAGCGGCCGCGCCTTGATCCAGGCATAGCGCTCCCATTCGCGGCCCTGGGTGATGAAATAATTCTCCAGCATGTCCAGGGAGCACGCCAGCGGCCCGGAATCGCCGTTGGGCCGCAGCCGCATGTCGACACGGAAGACCTGGCCATCGCCGGTGATCTCATGCAGAGCGTTGATCAGTCCGCGGCCGACGCGGGAGAAGAACTCGAAATTGGAAATCGACTTTTTCCCGGCGGTGTCGCCGTCCCCGGCGGTATCGCCGTCCTCTGGATAGACGAAAATCAGGTCGATGTCGGAGGAGACATTCAGTTCGCGGCCGCCCAGCTTGCCCATGCCGATGACGATCAAGTGCTGGCGCTCGCCCGCCGGGTTTTGTGGCGTGCCGTAGCGCGCCACCAGGCCGGCTTCGACCACGGCCAGCGCGGCGGGGACGACGGTCTCGGCGAGCAGCGTCATGCTCTCGACCACTTCGGTCAGGTCGGCAATGCCGGCCAGGTCGCGGCTGGCGATATGGACCATGGCGCGCTGGCGCAGATGGCGCAACGCCGGTTTCAGGGTGTCTTCGTCCAGCGGCGCGCCTAGGGAGGTTTCGTCCAGCCAGCGCTTGAGCTGCGCGGCATCCAGGGCGCGGGCATCCCCGCCCGCTGCGGCGTCGATCGTCGCGACCAACTCGGGCCGGGCCTGCAACAGCCGGGACAGATAGCGTGAGTAATCCACGGGAAGGGTTTGGGGGGAAGTCGGGGCTGTCATGGATTAAAATTCGCCAGGTTGGGGCTGCAGTTCAGGCCGCCGTGAAACCGCCACATTTTAGCCCTCCCTCGCCCCTTGCCCGCGCCCCTTTCCTTCTCGTCGCCATCCTTCCTGCGTTCCCTGCTGACATGGGGCGGGCGTTTATTGTTGGCGCTTTACTTCGCGGCCGCCTTGCTGGTGCTCGCCGGGCGCTATCTCATCCTGCCCGAGATTGCCACCTACCGTGGCGCGATCGAGCAGCAACTGACTAGCGCCATTGGCCTGCCGGTCAAGATCGGCGCGCTGACGGCGGAGTGGCCCGGATTGCACCCGCGCTTGCACATCGAGCAGTTGCAGGTGCATGACAGCGCGGGCCGGTCGGCGTTGTCCTTTGATCACGTCGATGCCGAGATCGGTTGGGCCTCGCTCTGGCACTTCGGCCTGCGCCTCGCCCGGTTGGAAATTGTTGCGCCGGCGCTTGACGTGCGCCGCACGGCCGACGGCGTCATTTATGTCGCCGGCCTGCCGGTGCAGGGCGATGGCGAAAGCGATTTTGCCGACTGGCTGCTCAAGCAGGACCGCATTGTCGTGCGCGATGCACGCATCGTCTGGCATGACGAACAACGCGGGGCGCCGCAGCTGGAATTGCAGCAACTGAATTTCGAACTGAAAAATTCTGGTCGTCACCACAGTTTCGGTCTTTCTGCAGAGCCGCCGGCCGAGCTTGCCGCCCGGCTCGATCTGCGCGGCAATCTGGTCGGCCGCGATCCGGACGACCTGGCTGCCTGGCGCGGCGAGATTTATGTCGATGTCGAACGGACCGATCTGGCGGCCTGGGCGCCCTGGTTCGATACAGCCAATACACCACTGGAGTTGACGCGCGGCCTCGGCAGTTTGCGCCTCTGGCTGAGTTTCGAAAACCTGTTGCCGACCGGATTTACCGCCGACGTGCGGCTTGCCGACCTGGCCGTGCGTTTCTCGCCGGATCTGCCCGTATTGAACCTGCAGCAGCTCGAAGGCCGCCTGGCCGGTCGGCGCACCAGCGCGGGGCTGGCCGGAGAAATCAAGCGCCTGACGCTGGCCACGACGGATGGCATTGTGTTGTCGCCCACCGATGCCAGCCTGAAGCTCAACACCGGACCGGAGGACAAGGCGGGCGGCGAGTTTCGCGCCAATGGCCTTGACCTGGCCTCATTGACCGCCCTGGCGCGCTATTTGCCCCTGCCCGATGGCGCGCACACCCGTCTGCAAACCTTCGACCCGCGCGGCTTGGTGTCGGATCTGTCGCTGAGCTGGCGCGGTGCGCCCACGTCGTCCGCGTCGCCCGCGCGCTGGCAGGTGAAAGGCCGTTTCGCCGACCTCGGCCTGGCGGCGCACAAGGAACTGCCGGGCTTTACCGGCTTGTCGGGTCGCCTGGAAGGTGACGAGCGTTCGGGTCAAATTCACCTCGATAGCCAGAATTCGCGGATCGAACTGCCGAAGGTGTTTGCCGAACCGTCGCTTGCGCTGACCCAACTGGCCGCCGAGATCGGTTGGCAGGCGTCGACGGCAGAGCCGGGTCAGCTCGACCTGTCGATCGCGCGTCTGGCGTTTGCCAATCCCGATGCCAGCGGCGAAGTGACCGGCCGCTATCGCTACACCGGCCAGGGCCCGGGGGAAATCGACCTTTCGGCCAAGCTGACGCGCGGGGACGGCATGGCCGTCTGGCGCTACATGCCGCTGGTGGTGGGCAGCGACACCCGCGAATGGTTGCGCGCCGGGATTGTCGGCGGCCGGTTCAGCAACGCCACGCTGCGGCTCAAGGGGCTGCTGGCGCAATTTCCTTTCCGTGACGGCAAGCAGGGCATCTTCCAGGTCAAGGGGACGTTTCAGGACGCCACGCTGAATTACGCCAGCGGCTGGCCGAAGATCACCGGCATCGACGGCGAACTGCTGTTCGAGGGGGCGCGCATGCTGATTCGCGGCCAGCGCGCAACCCTGGCCGGCGTCAGGCTGTCGAATGTGACCGCCGAAATTCCCGATCTCGAACACCATGAGGAAATCCTCGCCGTGAATGGCCGGGCCAGCGGGGCGACGCAGCAGTTTTTCGACTTCATCGAGGCCAGCCCCGTGGGCGAACGTATCGATCATTTCACGCAACCGATGACCGCGAGCGGCCGTGGCGAACTCGATCTCAAGCTGGTATTCCCGTTGCGCCGCATGGCCGACACCCAGGTGCAGGGCCGCTACCGCTTTGCCGACAATCAGTTGCGCGTGCTGCCCGAATTGCCGCCCTTTACGGCCGCGCAGGGTGAATTCTCCTTCACTGGCGACCGTCTGCAAGCCAAGAATTTGCGTGCGCGCTTGCTCGGCGCGCCGGTGACGCTGGATGTGTCCTCGGCGCCGGGCGGCGTCGTCCGCGTCACCGCGGCCGGCACCTTGTCGGCGCAGGCGCTCAGGCAGGAATATGGGCAGGAAAATGGGCAGAAATACGGTGGCGGGCGGGCGCTTGAACATCTTTCCGGTGAAACGGCCTGGCGCGCCACTGTGGCGGTGAAGAAGCCGGGCGCCGAAATCCGCATTGAATCGAATCTCGTCGGACTGGCTTCGAGCCTGCCGGAACCCTTCAACAAATCCGCCCGCGACAGCCTGAACCTGCGCGTCGACGGCCGCATCGAACCCAATCGCGACGACTGGACGGCGCGCCTGGGCCAGAGTGCGTCACTGCGCTTGCAGCAGGCGGGGAGCAAGGAGGCCTGGCGCGGCAAGATTGCGCTGGGCGAGGCGGCGGTAGCGCAGACGCCCACCCTGCCGGCCCGTGGTGTGACGCTGGCCATTAGCCAGCCCCGGCTTGACCTCGACGCCTGGCGGCGCCTGCAGGACAAGCCGGTCGTCGGCGAGGCCAAGCCAGTCGCGCCGACCCTGGGCCTTTCCGCGCTGGAGTTGCAAAGCGTCGAACTGCTTGCCTTCGGCCGCACGCTTCATGATGTTCGGTTAAACGGGGTGCGCGCCGCCGAGCGCTGGCGCTTCAATGTTGCGAGCCGCGAGGCGCAGGGACAATTGCACTGGGACGCGACCGGCGCCGGGCGCATCACGGGACGCTTCGCGCATTTGACGTTGCCGGCGTCCGAGCAAATGCAGCCTGCCGCGACAGAAGCCGAGGATGCGGGTCAGGAGATGCCGTCGATCGACTTGCAGATCGACAATTTCAAATTGCGCGACATGAGCCTGGGCGAGGTGAAAGTGGCTGCGGAAAATCGCGCGGGCGTCTGGCGCGCGCGCGGCGAGGCCAAGAACGATGCCGCCCACCTGACCGGCGAAGGAAGCTGGCGACCGGGTCACGCCGCGCTCACTTTCAAACTCGACGCCAACAACGCGGAGAAGCTGCTCGGTCGGCTGGGCCTGCCCGACGCCATGCGGCGCGGCGCGGCGGTGATCGAGGGTGACGTGAACTGGAGAGGCACGCCGTTCGCTTTGGATCTGCCGAGCCTCGCGGGCAATCTCAAAATCGAAGCCGGCAAGGGGCAATTCAAGAAACTCGAACCGGGTGTCGGCCGGCTGCTGGGCGTGCTCTCCTTGCAATCCCTGCCGCGCCGCATCACCCTGGATTTCCGCGACATTTTCAGCGAGGGCTTCGCCTTTGACAGCATTACCGGGTCGGCGCAGATTCAGCGCGGCCTGATGAAAACCGACGAACTGAATATTCGCGGCCCGGCGGGGCGGGTGCTGCTGGCGGGACAGGTCAATCTGGTTGATGAGACGCAGGACCTCAAGGTGCGGGTGCAGCCGGCCGTCGGCGAGAGCATTGCCGTCGGCGCGATGATCGTGAACCCTGTGGCCGGCGCGGTCGCCTGGGCGGCGCAGAAAGTGCTGGGCGACCCGCTCGACCAGGCCTTCGCTTTTGAATACGCCGTCAGCGGTCCCTGGAGCGACCCGAAAGTGGAAAAACTCATTCGTACCCCGCCCGCGGAGAATCGCCAGCCATGACCAACACATTGCGATTGGCCGCGCTGCAGATGATCTCCGGCTCGGAACCGGCGCCCAATCTCGTCACCGCCGCGCGCCTGATTGCCGAGGCGGCGGGGCAGGGCGCTCAATTGGTGGCGCTGCCCGAATATTTCCCCATCATCGAAGCCAGCGCCGCCACGCGCCTGGCGGTGCGCGAAACCGAGGGCCACGGCCCGATTCAGGACTTGCTGGCCGAACTGGCGGCGCGCCACGGCCTGTGGATCGTCGGCGGTTCCCTGCCGCTCCTGGCGGACGATCCGCTGAAATTCAGGAACAGCAGCCTGGTGTTCGATCCGTCCGGCCGCCAGGTGGCGCGCTACGACAAGATTCACCTGTTCGGTTTTCGCAAGGGCGCGGAATCCTACGACGAAGCGGCGATCATCGAGGCCGGCGCGCCGCGCCCGGTGGCCTTTGATGCCCCCTGCGGCCGCGTCGGGCTGGGCATCTGCTACGACCTGCGTTTCCCCGAGCTGTTTCGCGCGCTGGGCGAGCTCGACCTGATCGTGCTGCCCGCCGCCTTCACCGACACCACCGGCCACGCCCACTGGGAGGTGCTGTTGCGCGCCCGCGCCATCGAAAACCAATGCTATGTGCTGGCGGCGGCGCAAGGCGGCCGGCATCCCGGCGGCCGTGTCACGCATGGCAACAGCATGATCATCGACCCCTGGGGCGAGGTGCTGGCGCGGATCGACAAGGGCGAGGGCGTCATCGTCGCGGAACTCGACCCCGCGCGGATTGCCGAAGTCAGGGCAAGTCTGCCGACGCTCAAGCACCGCAGGCTGTAAACTCGGCGACCGGTAAAAGTCGGCGCTGGCGGATTTGTTGGACGTCCCGCCTTCGCCAATAGTCGGCGCTGGCGGGACGGCGTCAATCCCCGCATTATTGGACCCACCCCATGACCATCGATCAAAACAGCCACTTTCTCACCGCCGAGCAACATCTGCTGACGCCTTACAACCTCTCCGCGCCGCAGTTGTCGGGCGTGTTTGGCGAGATGTTCGGCCACCGGCTGGATGCCGCCGACCTCTACTTCCAGTTTGCCCGCTCCGAAGCCTGGAGCCTCGAAGAAGGCATCGTCAAGTCCGGCAGTTTTAATATCGAACAGGGGGTCGGCGTGCGCGCCGTCAGCGGCGAGAAGACCGCCTTCGCCTATTCCGACGAAATCAGCCTGCCGGCGCTGCTCTCCGCGGCGCGGGCGACGCGGGCGATTGCCGCCCAGGGCGGCAGTGGCCGCGCACCGCTCCTGACCGGTCGCGGCGTGCCCGCCTTGTATGCCGGCACCGACCCGCTCGCCTCGCTCCCCGACGCGGCGAAGGTCAGTTTGCTGGAGCGCCTCGAACAATTCGCCCGTGCCGCCGATCCGCGCGTCACTCAAGTCATGGCGCATATCGCCGGCAGTTGGGAAACCGTACTGATCGTCCGCTCCGACGGCCGTCTGGCCGCCGACGTCAGACCGTTGTCGCGGGTGTCGGTCACCGTCATCCTCGAAGCCAACGGCCGCCGCGAGCAAGGCTCGGCCGGTGGCGGCGGGCGCTTCGACTATGGTTATTTCACCGACGCGGTGCTCGCCGAATACGCGCGGCTGGCCGTGCATCAGGCCGCCATCAATCTGACGGCGCGTCCCGCTCCGGCCGGCGAGATGACCGTGGTGCTCGGCAGCGGCTGGCCGGGCATCCTCTTGCACGAAGCCATCGGCCACGGTCTCGAAGGCGATTTCAATCGCAAGGGCAGTTCGGCCTTTTCCGGTCGCATCGGCCAGCGGGTCGCCGCGAAGGGCGTGACGGTCGTCGATGACGGCACGATCCCCGGCCGGCGCGGTTCGCTGTCGGTGGATGACGAAGGCAATCCGACGCAGCGCACCGTGCTGATCGAGGACGGCATTCTCGTCGGCTACCTGCAGGACACCCAGAACGCCCGTCTCATGAAAGTCGCGCCGACCGGCAACGGCCGCCGCGAATCCTATGCCCACATGCCCCTCCCGCGCATGACCAACACGACAATGGAGGCCGGCAACCGGGATCCCCGGGAAATTATCGCCTCGGTGAAGAAGGGGCTGTATGCCGTCAACTTCGGCGGCGGCCAGGTCGATATCACCAGCGGCAAATTCGTCTTCTCCGCCGCCGAGGCCTACCTGATCGAAAACGGCAGGATCGGCGCCCCGGTCAAGGGCGCGACCCTGATCGGCAACGGGCCCGACGTGCTGAAGCGCGTGTCGATGATCGGCAACGACCTCGCCCTCGATCCCGGCGTCGGCACCTGCGGCAAGGAAGGCCAGAGCGTCCCGGTCGGCGTCGGCCAGCCGACTTTGCGTATCGACGGCCTGACGGTGGGGGGTACTGCGTGAGTCTGTTCGCTGCACTGCGGTAAAATCGCGAGCTTTCCGTATCGGGCAGCCACCATGAAACACATTGTCGACGATGTACGTATCCGCGAGATCAAGGAACTTTCACCGCCCGGCCACGTCCTGCGCGAATATCCCGCCACCGAGCCCGCCGCAGCGACGACTTTTGAGGCGCGCTCCGGCATTCATCGCATTCTCCACGGCGCCGATAACCGGCTGGCGGTGGTGGTCGGGCCGTGCTCGATCCATGATTTTGATTCGGCGCTGGATTATGCGCGCCGCCTCAATGAGGTGCGTGAGCGGCTGGCATCCGACCTGCTGATCCTGATGCGCGTGTATTTCGAGAAGCCGCGCACCACCGTGGGCTGGAAGGGCCTGATCAACGATCCGCGCATGGACGGCAGTTTCAAGATCAACGAGGGCGTGCGGCTGGCGCGGCGGCTCTTGTGGGAACTGAACGGCATGGGGCTGCCCTGCGCCACCGAGTTTCTTGACACCATCATTCCGCAATACACCGCCGATCTGATCAGCTGGGGCGCAATTGGCGCGCGCACCACCGAATCACAGGTGCACCGCGAGCTGGCCTCCGGTCTGTCTTGTCCGGTCGGCTTCAAGAATGGCACCGACGGCAACATCAGGATCGCCGTTGACGCGATTCGCGCCGCGCAGTCGCCGCACCATTTCCTTTCGGTGACCAAGGCCGGGCATTCGGCCATCGTGTCGACCAACGGCAACGAGGACTGCCACATCATCCTGCGCGGCGGCAAGCAACCCAATTTTGACCACGCCAGCATCGAGGCTGCCTGTATCGATCTGGGCAAGTCCGGCTTGGCGGCGCGGGTGATGGTCGACTTTTCGCACGGCAACAGCCGCAAGGATTTCAAGCGGCAGATGGAAGTGTCGACCGATGTCGCCGCCCAACTGGCGGTCGGCGAGGATCGCGTCTTCGGCGTGATGATCGAGTCGCATCTGAATGAAGGCCGCCAGGACCCGCATCCCGGCAAGCCGCTCGCCCACGGCGTGTCGATCACCGATGCCTGCCTGGGCTGGGACGACACCGTGGCGGTGCTTGATGAGTTGGCCGAAGCGGTGAAGCAGCGCCGCCTGGCGCTGGCTGCCAGATAGCAAGTAGTTAACGTGGCGAACACTGCCCAGCGTCTGTTCTACGCGGCCGTTGGCCTGACGCTGGTCTTTCGTCTGTGGCTGGCGGCAGTCATGCCGATCACCGGCGACGAGGCCTATTTCATCTGGTGGGGGTGGATTCCCGACTGGGGTTTTTACGATCACCCGCCCATGATTGGCTGGTGGTTGGCGGCCCTGCTGGCGGTTGGCGATGCCGAGTGGTGGCTGCGTCTGCCGCAGGTGGCGCAGCCGGTGCTCCTGGCGCTGGCGGTGCGCTGGGCCTGGCCGCGCTTATGGCCGGAGCAGCCTGAACAGGCCGAGCGACGTGACTGGGCGGCGCTGCTGGTGCTGCTGGCCCCCGTGAATGTCTGGAATGTGTTTGTCACCACCGATACCGCACTGGTCTATTGCGCCGTGCTGTCCGGGCTGGCTTGGCTTTTTGCCAGTCGTGAACCGGGCGGCAATGTCTGGCGCTGGTATGTGCTTGCGGGAATTTTTCTCGCTGGCGCGGTGCTGTCGAAATATTTTGCCGCATTGCTGGGCTTTGCCTACCTGATCGATGTGCTGCGCAGGCGCACCGCGCGCGCCTTTGCCGGGTTGGCCATCACCTATGCCATTACCGTGCCGGCCCTCCTGCTGATGGCCTGGTGGAACGCCGGCAATTGCTGGTCGAACTACATGTTCAACTTTGTCAATCGGCATGGCGCACATTCCGGCATTGGTCTGGAAAACCCATTGATTTACGCGGCCACGCTAGCCTATGTGCTGACACCGCCGGTGCTGTGGTTGCTGTTCAGGCGCCGTCCCGCCCCCCCCTCTCTCCCGGCCTCTTTCCCGCAAGGGGAGAGAGGAGACAGGCAGCTTCCCTCTCCCCTTGCGGGAGAGGGATTGAGGGAGAGGGGGGGGGGCTTTTCAAATGTCGAGCGCAGCCTGGCCACGTTGGTGGCCGTGCCCTTGCTGCTGTTCGCCGTCTTGTCGCTCTTCAGAACCGTTGGCCTGCACTGGATACTGGCCTTTGTGCCGTTTGCCCTGCTGCTGGCGGTGCGGCGGCTATCCGGCCCCGCCGTGCCGAAGCTGGCGTGGTTTTTCATGGGCTTCGCCGCGCTGCATCTGGCCGTCGCCCTCGTCGTTTCGCGGTTGCCGCTGGAAACCTGGCGCTCGTTCAGGATTTATCCCGGCCTGGTGCTTACCTTCGAGAGTCGCGCCCTCGTTGCACACGCCGCGCCTGGCGACAGCCTGCTAGTTTCCGATGGTTATTCGAATGCGGTGATCCTGGGCTACAACCTGCGGCGTTATGTGCCCGTGCTGGGCATGGCGTCGAGCCACGCGCGGCATGACGACATCCTTACCGACTGGCGTCTGCAGGATGGGCGCGACATCACCGTCCTGCGCAAGACGGCGCCCGAGCCCGATGAATACAAGGCCTGGTTCCAGAGTGTCACCACCGACAGCTTCGAACATCGCGGCGCGCATTACTGGGTGGTGCGCGGGCGCGGTTTCGACTACGCGGCCTACCGCGACAGCGTGCTCCTCGAAGTGCGCCGCCGTTACTATGCGCTGCCGCCCTGGCTGCCGCAGACAGGCTGCTATTTTTGCGACCGCTATTTTCCGGATAAGACATGCCTCCGCCGGGCCGCCCCAAGGAGGCGTGCGCGGCTTGCCCCCTCTGGGGGTGGGGGGCAGCGAGCCGGGTTTGCGAGCGTGGGGGGATCTTCTACATGCCGCCGCTGATCCAACTGCTCCGGCCGCATCAATGGGTGAAAAACGGTTTTGTGTTTGCCGGCCTGCTGTTCAGTCATTCCTGGGGCGACCCGGTTCTGGTGACACAGGCCGTCCTGGCCTTTGTCGCGTTCTGCCTGGTCTCGTCGGCGGTGTATGTGATGAACGACCTGCTGGACCGCGAGCAGGATCGCCGCCATCCGGAAAAATGCCGCCGTCCGCTCGCCAGCGGGACGGTGAGCGTGCCGGCGGCGCTGGTGCTGGCCGGTATTTGCCTGCTGCTGGGCCTGGGGCTGGCGCTCGGGCTGTTTGCCGCGGCGGGCGCGCCCGCGTCGCAGGCGCCGTGGATTTTTGTTGCCTATTTCCTCTTGAACGTCGCCTACAGCCTTGGCTTGAAGCATGTTGTGGTGCTCGATGTCTTCATCATCGCCGCCGGCTTCATGCTGCGGCTCTTGGCCGGTACGCTCGGGCTGGGCATCTGGCCTTCGCACTGGCTGCTGTTGTGCGGCCTGATGCTGACGCTGTTTCTCGGTTTTGCGAAGCGCCGCGCCGAATTGAACGTCCTGGTGGCGGACAGCGGGCAGCATCGGCGCGTGCTCGATCAATACACGCCGGCCATGCTGGATCAGTTCACCACCCTGTCGGCCGGCGCGACGATGATGGCTTACAGTCTCTACACGGTCAGCGCGGAAACCATCGCCCTGCACGGCACGCCCTGGCTGATTGTCACCGTGCCGTGCGTGCTCTACGGCCTCCTGCGCTACCTGTATCGCCTGCACCGTGCCGGTGGCGGCGGCGACCCCGCGCGCGAAATGCTGACCGATCCGCATTTGCTGGGAATATTTACCCTTTGGCTGGCATTGGTAATCTGGCTGCTGGCATAATCGCCCGGTTTGGAGTTACCCCAAAAAAATGAACACTTCCGCCCGTCCCGATCCCTTTGCCGCGTTTGTCTTGCTCGGCGACGCCACCGGCTTTGTCGATCGCATCCTCGAAGTCATCGAGCACATTCGCCTGTTCGAGGATTTCGAGCGCGCGGAAATCGACACACTGACCTGCTACTTCCGCTGCTACCACGCTCCTGCGGGCGTCGAAATCATCCGCGAGGGCGAGGCGGGCGACTTCATGTTGCTGCTGATCGAAGGGAGTGTCGAGATCGTCAAGCTCGATCCGCGCGGCCTGCCGCAGCGGATGGCGATTGCCGGGCCGGGCAAGACGCTGGGCGAGATGTCGCTGATCGACGGCGAACCGCGCTTTGCCAGTTGCGTGACGCTGGAGCCGACGCTGTTTGCCGTGCTCGACCGCGCCGCGCTGATCCGCGTGGTTTCCGAAGAGCCCAAGGTCGGCGTCAAGATTCTGATGGAACTCCTGATGCTACTCAACCAGCGCCTGCGCGCGGTGAGCAGCGAGCTGATGGTTCAGCGCTTCAAGCAAACTGATGAGTCGACGCTTTAAGCGTTGATGCCTTTTTGCCACAACACGTCGCCGTGGCCGGCGTGTTTGTTGAGCCAGCGCGCCAGCACGAACAGCAGGTCGGACAAGCGGTTCAGGTATTGACGGGAAGTTTCCGGGACGTGTTCGGTTTGCGCCAGCAGGACCACTGCGCGTTCGGCGCGACGGCAGACCGTGCGGGCCTGGTGCGCCAGCGCGGCGGCGCGCGTGCCGGCGGGCAGAATGAATTCCTTCAGGGGCGCCAGTTCGGCGTTGAAGCGGTCGATGGCGGTTTCCAGTCGTCCCGGTTGGGTGGCCTTGAGAAAAACGCCGCCGGGCACCGACAGTTCGCCGCCCAGGTCGAACAGGTCGTGTTGCACACCGGTGAGCAGGCGCTGCACTTCTTCCGGCATGGTTTCGCAAAGCAGCACGCCAATGAGCGAATTCAGCTCATCGACATCCCCGAGCGCGGCAACGCGCGGCGCATCCTTGCCGACGCGTGAGCCATCACCGAGGCCGGTAGTCCCGGCGTCGCCGGTGCGGGTATAGATTTTCGAGAGTCGGTAGCCCATGAATTGGCGTGGTTGGATTAATTGCTTTTGGCAGCGGGTTTCTGCTCGAGCAGATGTTCCATGAAGGCTTCGGCAGCCACCGACAGATGCTTGCCGGTCGGGTAGGCGACATACCATTTGCGCATGAGCGGGAAACCCTGAACGTCCAGCGGCCGCAACAGGGCGCCCTCGCCATCCAGTGTCAGGGTGTGCTGTGAGAGGACCGAGACGCCCAGGCCGCCGGCGATGGCCTGCTTGATCGCCTCGTTACTGCCGAGTTCCATGCGCAAACGGGGCTTCAGGCCAAGCTCGGTGAAATGACGTTCGGTGGCCAGGCGCGTGCCCGACCCCGGCTCGCGGAGGATGAAGGGTTCTTCGGCGAGACGGGCAAACGGGATGTTGCTCACTCCCGCCAGCGGGTGGTCGTGGCGGGCCAGCACGACGAGCGGATTGTCGGCGATGGGTGCGGCCACGACTTCCATGCCTTCGGGGGGTGTGCCGAGCACCACCAGATCGTCCTCGTTGGCGGCCATGCGTGAGAGAAGTTTCTCGCGGTTGGTGACGGTCAGCGACGCCTCGATGCCTGGGTAGTGCGAACAGAACTCGCCGAGCAGGCGCGGTATCAGGTATTTTGCCGTGGTGACGATGGCGATGCGTAGTCGTCCGCGCTTGAGCCCCTGCATGTCGGCCAGCCGCATTTCCAGACGTTCCAGCGCATCGACGGTTTCCCTGCTGGTGGCGAGCACTTCGTGCCCGGCTGGGGTAAGGTGCAGTTGCTTGCCAATCCGCTCCAAGAGCGGCTGGCCAATGCTCTCTTCAAGATGCTTGATCTGCGCGAAGACGGCTGGCTGCGTGAGATGTAGATCTTCAGCGGCACGCGTGTAACTGAGATGGCGGGCGACTGCCCCAAATATTTGCAGTTGCCGGAGGCTGAAGCGCATGATTTTCTGTGGTCATGGAAAAATATAGAGTTCTTATAGTAACTCTAAAAACTATTCAGTTTCGTTTGTTTGATGGACTGCCCATACTACGCCCGATCCCGTACGCTTCGGGTGTGCTTTCCAATCGATAATAGGAGACAGGAATGGCTGTTAAGACCTACAACGCTGGCGTGAAAGATTACCGCCATACCTACTGGATGCCGGAATACACTCCGCTGGACACGGATCTTCTGGCAGTGTTCAAGATCACCCCGCAGCCGGGCGTCGACCGCGAGGAGGCTGCCGCCGCGGTGTGCGCCGAGTCCTCCACCGGCACCTGGACCACGGTGTGGACCGACCTTCTGACCGACATGGATTACTACAAGGGTCGCGCCTACCGCATCGAGGACGTGCCCGGCGACGACTCTTGTTTCTACGCCTTCATCGCCTATCCGATCGACCTCTTCGAAGAGGGCTCGGTGGTTAACGTCTTCACCTCCCTGGTCGGCAACGTGTTCGGCTTCAAGGCCGTGCGTGCCCTGCGTCTGGAAGACATCCGCTTCCCGATCGCCTACGTCAAGACCTGCGGCGGCCCGCCCCTGGGCATCCAGGTCGAGCGCGACATCATGAACAAGTATGGCCGTCCGATGCTCGGCTGCACCATCAAGCCCAAGCTGGGCCTGTCCGCCAAGAACTACGGCCGCGCCGTGTATGAGTGCCTGCGTGGCGGTCTCGACTTCACCAAGGACGACGAAAACGTCAACAGCCAGCCCTTCATGCGTTGGCGTCAGCGCTTCGATTTCGTGCAAGAGGCCACCCTCAAGGCCGAGGCCGAAACCGGCGAGCGCAAGGGCCACTACCTGAACGTGACCGCGCCGACCCCGGAAATGATGTATCAACGTGCCGAATACGCCAAGGAAATCGGCGCGCCGATCATCATGCACGACTACATCACCGGCGGCTTCTGCGCCAACACGGGCCTGGCCAACTGGTGTCGTGAAAATGGCATGCTGCTGCATCTGCACCGCGCCATGCACGCCGTGGTCGACCGCAACCCGCACCACGGCATCCACTTCCGCGTTTTGACCAAGATTGCCCGCCTGTCCGGCGGCGACCACCTGCACACCGGCACCGTTGTCGGCAAGCTCGAAGGCGACCGTCAGTCGACCCTGGGCTGGATTGACCTGCTGCGCGAATCCTTCGTGCCGGAAGACCGCAGCCGCGGCATCTTCTTCGACCAAGATTGGGGCTCCATGCCCGGCGCCTTCGCCGTGGCCTCCGGCGGCATCCACGTCTGGCACATGCCCGCGCTGGTCTCCATCTTCGGCGACGACTCGGTGCTGCAATTCGGTGGCGGCACGCTCGGCCATCCCTGGGGCAACGCCGCCGGCGCCTGCGCCAACCGCGTCGCACTCGAAGCCTGCTTGCAAGCTCGCAACGAAGGTCGTCAGCTTGAGAAGGAAGGCAAGGAAATCCTCACCGCCGCCGCTCAGCACTCGCCCGAACTGAGGATCGCCATGGAAACGTGGAAGGAAATCAAGTTCGAGTTCGACACCGTCGACAAGCTGGACATCGCGAACAAGTAACCATTCGAGAGGAAGACAGAAATGGCCGTACAAGCTTACAAATCCGCTAAAAAGTTCGAGACCTTCTCCTACCTGCCGCAAATGACGCCTGACCAGGTGCGTCGCCAGATCGCCTACGCCATCAGCCAGGGCTGGAACCCGTCGGTCGAGCATGCTGAAAAGGGCGTCACTGCCCTTGTCAACTTCTGGTACATGTGGAAACTGCCGATGTTCGGCGAGCAGTCCGTCGATGCCGTGCTGGCTGAAGTCGAAGCCTGCCATCGCGAGTTTCCCGATCACATGGTGCGTTTCGTCGCTTACGACAACTACGCGCAAAGCCAGGGCATGGCGTTCGTCGTCTATCGCTGATGCCGACGGGAGGGGGCGACCTCTCCCGGCTTTTTCCACAGTGAACCGAGCTTGGGGGCACGGTAGTGCGTCCAGGACAGAATTGATCGAGGTATGTGATGACACGAGCAACAGGTGCTACAGGTGCTGCAATGACGTTACCCGTTGATACTGCCGCCAGCGTGACCCTGTCGGGACGCGAGCTGGCCATGCAGCGCCGCCAGGCCATGGCCCGGCTGGGCAAAGTCGGCGCTGGCAGGACGGCGGCGAGTGCGACGGCAACGGCGCAGGCGCGCCAGGCCATGCAGCGGACGCCAGTCGTTACCGCGGTAACCGCGGCCGCCACTGCTGCGCCGGCCCAAGCATCTTTCATCCAGACGGCCACCGCCCTGACCAGCACGGTCAAGCCAGCCCGCGCGCGCCGCGAGGCCCTGAGCCGCATGGGCAAGGCCGCCTTGCCGGCGAGTGCGCAACAACAGGTCCAGCGCAATGCCTCGCGGCAAGCCGCGAATACCGCGCCGACGGCCATGATCGCCTCCTCATGCGAGGTCGCGGCGACTCAGCCCGCCATCGCACAGAATGCCTCCGTGTCCCGCGTCACGGCCGACACGTTTCAAACCAGGCCGGTCGCCCAGGCCACCGGGCGCGCCATGGCGCAAGCCCGCCGCGCGGTACTCGCCCAGGAGGGCAAGACCGGCCTCAAGCGTGTCGCGCAAGCCACGCGCATTGCCGCCGTGATGCCCGACCAGAACTGGCAGGCTGCCATCAGCCAGGGCGCTACCGGGCGCCAGGTCGCCATGCAGCGACGCATCGTGCAGTCGCTCGTCGGTCGCGCCGGCGATTCGTATTCCACCGCCGCCAAGCGTCCCAGCGGTCGTGTGCGGCCGACGGTTGCCAAGGGCGAAGCGCCGGTCAAGGTCGAAGAAGGCCACACCCTCGGCGGCCAGCGCCTCACCGGCACCATGGTCGAGCGCAGCAAGAAAGTCACCGGCAACGAATCCGGCGCCGCTCGTGTCGTCACCGGCACCGAGTATCTGGGCGCCGAACACTACGCCAGCCTCAATCAGCCCAAGCCGCCGCGCGCACCGCAGAAAGTGGGCGTTACCCAATCGGAAAAGGGCAAGACGCTCACCGGCACCCAGGTCGGGCGCTCATCCAAGGTCACCGGCGACGAGACCGGGGCCGACCGCAAGCTCACCGGCACGGCCTATACCGCGTCGGCCGATGCCAGCCAGGCCCCCGGCAAGGTGGTCATCACCCACACGGCACAGGGCAAGGCGGTGACGGGCACACCCGTCGGCCACGACACAAAGATTACGGGGGACGATCGCGGCAATTGCCAGCGCGTCACCGGCACCGAGTATCTGTCCGCCGAGCAGTTTCAAACCGAATGCAATACAGCCCTGCCGGCGGCGACGCCCAAGGTCAGCGTGATGTCGTCGCAGGGCAGCCAGCCCGTTTCCGGCACCGCCGTGGGCCGTTCGTCGAATGTGACCGGCGACGAGCCCGGTTCCTGCCGCTCGGTCACGGGCAGCCAGTACTACAACAGCAGCGACTTTGCCACGCTGTGCGCCAACCCCAGCCCGCGTCGCGCAGTCTCGGCCATGCCCTCGTCCTCGTCCGCGCAACGCGAAGCCGGAAGCGTCTTCCCAAAGTCAGCAGGTGACGCGGCATACGCGGCCAGCCACGTCACCGCGACACATCCCTTCGGCCTCGATCGGCGACCCGCCGCAAACTTCACCACAAATGCCGCAACCGTGACCACGGCAGTCATTCCCGCCTACGCCGTCACCGGCGACCGGCCGGGGGCCGGCGGTGCGGCGCTGACCGGCGACGAGCGCGGCGCCTCTCTGCCGGTGAGCGGCACGCCCTACGTCGGCAGCGATAACGCCGCAACGCCGCAATCGCCTTCAACGAGCAGCCGCTTCCTGTCACGGACGCGCAGTTGGCAAGATACTGACAGCAGCGACCACCAAGCGCCACCCATCGATTTCAGCATCCGCACCCCCGCGCGCGAGGCGCAGGATCGCGGTGACAGCCTGGTCACCGGTGGCAACCACGGCAGCCAGCGCATCACCGGCCCGGCCAACAAGGCCGGCGGGCTGATCACCGGCACGCCGGACTTCCGTCATCAGCGCGCCACGGCGCCCGCGGCTCCCACGGCGTCCGCAGCTCCCACCGCGGCTGAACTCGCCGCCGCCCAGCGTCTGACGGGCGAAGGCAGCCAGGCGGGCACGCGCGTCACCGGCGATGCCTGGCAGGAGCAGCGGCGCGTGACCGGTACCGAAGGCGCTTCGGCTTTGGCCCGGAATCCCTCGATGCGTGGCCAGCCGCGCGGTGCGGGGATGGGCGTCGGCGCCCAGCAGTTCCGCGAGGTCGAACGTCCGCCCGTGCCTGAAAGCCGCATTACCGGCTCCTCCGGCAGCACCAGCAAGGGCGCGATGGTCACCGGCTCCGGCGGCGCGCGCGCCTAAGGATCAAGGACAGAGACCGGCGACATGGTTAATACGCGCAAACGACTGGCCGCGCTGCGTCAGGCGGGATACGGCACGACAGGCTCGGGAACGGACACGTCCAATCCCGCCTGCGTGATCGGTCCCGACCAGCGCTGCGCGCATGCGCTGGTCGATGCCGAATTGAACCGTCGCCTCGACGAATATGAGGCGCGCGTGCGCGCCCGTTTCGCCGCCATCGTTCCCGTGTTGCGCCAGATTTCCGCGCAGGAGCACGCCGAGGATTTCGTTTGGCGCGCCCAGGAACTGGCCCGCGAGCGCCTCGGTTACGAACTGCCGCCCGCGCTGCTGGAAAATGCCTGGGTGACCGGACTCGACATGAGCGCCCTCCATGCCGACGCCATCTTCAAGAGCTTTGCCGAATGTATCGCCAGAGTCGATGCCGACCAGGTGCCGTGGCGCGAGCGGATGCGGCTGGATGCCGATTTCTTCCGCGCCTGCGGCTATCACACCGTCGATATCACCCCCTGCGCCGATGGCCGGCTGCAAGGACTGCTGCCCTTCGTCCTGCGGCTGGCGCCCAGCGACGTAGTGAGCGTCAAGGCCTATGCCGGGGCCGTGCTGGACGTCGAAACCGACATGGCCGACTGGACGCAGCGCGAACTGGAGCGGCTCTCCGGCGGCATGACGGGCTGCGAGTCGGCCAACTATCTGAAGATCGCCGTCTATCACTACAGCAGTTCCTGCCCGACCGACCAGGGTTGCGCCGCGCATGGCAGCAGCGACGTCAAGGCGGTGTCCTGCGCGCTCGGGCGGCTCGACGAACTGCGCGCCGCCATCGAAAACACCTTCGGTGCCGGCGCCGCGCCCGACGTGTTGCTGATCGGCATGGATACCGACATCGACGCGATCCGCATCCATGCGCCGGATCAACACGGCAGCATCTCCGCCGCGCGGTATGTCGACAACGCCACGCTCTACCGCGAAACGCTCGGTCTCGATGCCGCTGCCGCGCGCGCCTGCATTGCCACGGCGGTTGCGGCCAGCGGCAGCGCCCCCGGCATGCAAACGCTGATCGCGCATCTGCTGGAAGCGAACCTTTCGCAGGTCGAATACGTGATCCAGCACCACGCAGGGCGCTACGCGGTGATCGGCCACGACGAAAACTTTATCGTCGCCGGCGAGGCCGTCAGCGAGATGCAGTTGCGCAACATGTATTACTTTGCCCACCTCGACACGATCGAGGAAGGCGCGCCCGACATGGATGTCGGCGTCAAGATTTTTACCGGGCTCAACCTGCGCCGCGGGCTCGCCGTGCCGGTGCTGGTGCACTTTCGCTACAACTCGCGGGTGCCGGGCTCGCGGGATCGCGCCGCGCTGCGTTGCCGCCGCGTCAAGGCCGCCATCGCGGCGCGCTACCCCGATCTCACGGCGCAGGGCATGATGCACTGCGTCATGGCGGTAACCGACAGCCAGGGCACGGAACGCGCGGCTTTGATCGCCGCTGACACTGTGGTGGATGGACATTGACATGAAGATAATGCGCGTCGAGAAAACCCTGGTCTCCACCAACCGCATCGATGCCTTCGGCCATCGTCCGTTGCTGGTGGTCCAGGAAAAAACGGGCGGCCCGCGCAGCGTGGCGGTGGACCCCGTCGGCTGCGTGCCGGGCGACTGGGTGTTGTGCGTCGGTTCTTCCGCCGCGCGCGATGCGGCGGGCGCCAAGGATTTTCCTTCCGATCTGACCATTGTCGGCATCATCGATCGTTGGGGTGATGGGGATGGAGGTCAAGCCTGATGGAGATCATGCGTGTCGTCGACGATCTGGTCTGCACCCGTCGCGCGCCCGGCCTGCAGGCGCACTCACTGCGCGTGCTGACGAATCAGGAGGGCGCTTGCGCGGTGGCGACCGATCCGGTCGGCGTGCCAGCCGGCAAGTGGGTGTTCACGACCAGCGGCAGCGCGGCGCGGTTGGCGATGCCGGATGCGACGACGCTTACCGATCTGACGATTTGCGGCATCATCGACAATTGGGCGATCGCGCCGGATGCAGCGGAACGGGTATGACGGCAACAAGCATGGCGGTGATGGGTTTTGCAGCAAGGGGTTGGACTTAGGGATGCGATCTCCCGGCGGATTGAATGGTCGTGGCTTTTAAACACTTGGTTTCTTAATTTTGTTTTGACAAAAGGAGTAGTGAAATGGCTGAGCATATGGGTGTTGCCCTGGGCATGATCGAAACACGCGGTCTGGTTCCCGCGATCGAGGCGGCGGATGCGATGACCAAGGCGGCTGAAGTGCGCCTGATCGGTCGTCAGTTCGTCGGCGGCGGTTACGTCACGGTGCTGGTGCGCGGCGAGACCGGCGCGGTGAATGCGGCGGTGCGCGCCGGCGCGGATGCTTGCGAGCGTGTCGGCGACGGCCTGGTCGCCGCCCACATCATCGC